>Ga0315315_10005154_pt1 | contig 12052 bp, 8 predicted proteins | sample M140m3416metaG_FD_203699 | JGI IMG/M metagenome (GOLD analysis project Ga0315315, IMG submission 203699) | Ammonia-oxidizing marine archaeal communities from Monterey Bay, California, United States - M1 40m 3416 | ecosystem: Environmental > Aquatic > Marine > Intertidal zone | place: USA...
CGGCGCTGGCGCTGTTCATGCTCTCCGCGCCGCCACTCGCGTACGTGCTCCACTGGCCCTTCGAGAACAACATGGCGTGCCTCGCGGGTCAGATGGGAACCTATTTCTTCTTCGGCGTCGCGCAGATCATCTGCGCCGTGGTGCTCGGCGGGCTGGGCGAAGCCGGCGTGGACGACTCGGAGCACGCGTGGGACGCGTTGCAGTGGGCGTTCCGATGGCTGCCCCACTACTGCGTCGCGCGGATCCTGTTCAACCTCGCGGGTAACCACGCGGACGTCAAGCTCGGCCTGGTGGATGCCAAGCCCAAGGGCCCGTGGCACCCGGAGGTATCCGGAAACAATCTCAGCGCGATGGCCGTGTGCGCCGTGGCGTACACCCTCCTCAACCTGGCGCTCGAGTACGGCGTGTTCACCGCGGCGTGGTGGCGACGAAGGCTCGGTACCTCACTCACGGCCTCGACGACACACACGGGAGACGAGGACGAGGACGAGGACGCCGGTGTCGCCGCCGAGCGCGCCGTCGCGAACGCGGACCCCGGGCACTCCTCCGGCCGGTCTCAATCGGCGCTCGTGGTGCGGAATCTTCGCAAGCGGTACCCCCGCCGCGGACACAGCTGTGCAGACACGGCGCCTTTCATCGACGCCGTCCGTGGAGTGTCCTTCGCGGTTCCGTCCGGCGAGTGCTTCGGTTTGCTCGGCGTGAACGGCGCGGGGAAGACCACGACGTTCAAGATGCTCAGCGGTCAGTTCCCGCCGACTTCTGGCGACGCCATCGTGACGCCGCGGGGGGAACCGCGCGGCTTCAACATCCTCGCCGACCTCGCGAGGGTCCGGCAACACGTGGGGTACTGCCCGCAGTTCGACGCGTTGCAAGGGTCGATGACCGCGGTGGACCACTTACTCCTGTACGCGTCCCTGCGGGGGTTTAAAGCGTCGAGGGCGGTGTCCACCGCCCGGGATCTCATCGCCGCTCTCGGGATCCAAAAGTACGCCCATCTCCCCGCGTCCGGGTACAGCGGCGGGACCAAGCGTAAGCTCTCCGTCGCGATATCCCTCGTCGGGGACCCGGCGGTGGTTTTCCTGGACGAGCCGTCCACGGGGATGGACCCGACGTCCAGACGACAGCTGTGGGGGGTGCTCGAGTCCACCTGCCGCCGCCGAGCGCTGGTGCTCACGTCGCACAGCATGGAGGAGTGCGAGGCGCTGTGCCACCGCGCGGGGATCATGGTGGGTGGTAGGCTGCGCTGCCTGGGGCCCATACAGGGTCTCAAGAGCGAGCACGGCAGTGGGTACTCGCTGGACCTGCGCGTGGGCGACGGCGCCATCGAGTCAGTCCGCGGGTTGATCGAGGCGCGGGTGCCGGGTGCGACGCTCACGGAGGATTGCGCCACCCGGCTGAGGTACAGGCTTCCTTCGTCCGCCGTCGCGAAGGTGTTCGCGCTGCTGGAGGACGGGTCGAACAAAGGGCTGGTGCAGGACTATCAGCTCGGGCAGACGACGCTGGAGGAGGTGTTCCTGAGGTTCGCCGAGGGAGGGGAGGTTGAAGAGGAATGAGATGAAGGTGGACGACGAGGGAGCAAACGCCTGATAATGAGCTGCGCAACGTCAGTGAACGCAACCTGCACGTTACTCATCAACCCCTCACACGGGCTCTATACCGTGTGGAAAACATGTCGTTAGATGTGTAACGTGCAGGTTGCAGCACATCATCAGGCGTTTGCTTCCCTTTGTCGACGCGCCATGAAATGGATACGTATCGGATCACAAGTGAGCTACTCGTCGCTTTTCTCCTCCTCCGCGGCGTCTCCACCCTTCGCCGCCTTCTTCGCAGCGCGCTCCGCCTTTTTCTTCTCCTGCGCAGCCTTTTTCTCCTCCTTCGTCAGCTTCTTCTCGAACAGGGAGTCCACGCCGGGACCGGTGGACTTGGCCACCGGCGCGGCGGGAGCGTCGCCGTCGCCGCCGCCGTCGAGACGAGGCCTGGACCTGGGTGGAGCCTCGCCGGGCTTGAAGCTCTCCGGGAGGAGCGCGGCCGCTCCCGCGCCGCCGCCCTGCCACCCGAGCATCGGCCCATCGCACAGCATGCCTTCCGAGGTCACGCCGCCCACCATGGCCTTCTTAACCTTCGACTCATCCTTGAGCGATGCCCCGATCGTCGCGACGACGACCCTTTTCCCGACCTCGACGTTGGCCGCGTTCGTCACGATCGTCAGGGGCTCGTCCTGGCCCACGTCGACCTTGAGCTCCTTCAGTTTATCCTTGCCCTTGACCCCCTCGCACTCGAGAACGAGGCCGGCGAGGTAACCCGCGAGATCGTCCGCCATCTGTCTGTCGATCGCGGCGCACGCGCAGAAAATGTGGCGCGGGGGTTCGGCGCGAAAAACCAAATTTTCAATCAAAAATTTCTCCACCACTCTCCGCTCGCCAGCGTCGTCGCCGCGGCTGCCCCAACAGCCACTAAAACCGCCCCCACGCCCCTCATCGCCGCCCCCGATGACCCCGCGTATTCCGTCATCACCACCGTCCACGCGCCGGTATCCACGTCGAACTCCCACACGTCGTTGCGCATGTTACCGCCGAACACGGTGAACTTGGACCCGCCCGGGTCGGGCGCCACCGCCGCGTGCCCGCTCCTGGACGCCGGCACGTCCGCACCACCCGCCGGCTCCAGCCGATGCCACGTCCCGCCCGCCCGCGTGAACTTCCAGACGTCGTTGGTATCGCCCCGGCTCGGGTCGTACCCGCCGAACACGTACAGGTCACCCCGCAGGACCACGCCGACGTGGCCGGTGCGAGGGGACGGGACGGTTGAGTACGCGGCCGTGTCCATCGGCCCTGCCCCGCCCTCGTGCAGCCGCGTCCACTTCTTGTCCGCCATCTTGTACTCCCACACGTCGTTCTGGGTGCCCGTGGGTGACAGGCCGCCGAAGAGCACGGCGGTGTCCGAGTCCACGAGTGTCTAAAAGTGAAGTCGAGAGGGACGGATGCGGTCAGAGGTGCCCGAAAAAGAAACCGTTGCGTGCTCGTTTCGGGATGTCGCCGGGCGGTGCAAAGGCGGGCGTCGTATCGGGGTGTATCCGGGCACGGGGCGCACCAGGGATTGGCCCGAGCGCTGGCTGGGCTGGGTACCGAAGCGGCCCTCCACTTCGGCGTTGGCGTTGGAGCTCACGTCCACGTACGACCCGCCCGATGCGTCCGGCGCCGGCGTTTGCCCGTTACCGCCCGTCACGAGGAGCGCCATGGAGGCCACAAGCAGCGCCAAGGCGTGGGCTTTCACGGGTGCGCCACCGGAACCGCGTGACATGGTGCCTCGATACGTACGCACGCGGGTGCGACGCGATGAATTGCCGCGACGGGCTTGGTACGCGGCGTCGAGTGCGACGTTCGAGAGGCCTCTGCTCTTTTTGGTCCGCTTGGTTAAGATCTTAAATATATCGACAAACGTACGAGTAGATAGTTCAATTCACGCATTTCCTATTTCTATTTTCCTCACGTCTACTAAAACATACGAAGGATCTTTTCGTCAGAGAGTCGTCGGGAGCCAGAAGATCGTTCATGACAAACTTTGATGATGATTGCCGCCATCACAGTTCACAACGCGCGCCCGTCCAAGGCACGCATCGCCTCGCAAACCCTAAGGTTCGTGAGCGACACTCACCTCTCCACGCATCTCGCGGGTTAGGCACACCAGAGGCTCCCCCGCAAGGAGAGGAACCCTCGCCACGCGCAATCACCATGTCCGCAGTCGGCTCCCTCGCCGCAGTGCCAACCGTCTCCGGTCACTCCCTTCGCGCTCTCAAGCGCGCCTCCTCGAAGGCTTCCAAGCCCGTCGTCCGTTCCGGTGCGTGAAACGCGTGATGTCCGACCGAAAACGCCCTTCCATCCCGTGAAACGTAACCGCGCGATCACCCAAAGGCCGTCGTGCGCCGCCGCAACCCCGCGCCTTCGGATGATATTTCAAGATCCGTCCCGGTTTTGCCGCCGCTTCGAGGCCGTCGTCCGGCTCGAGACCCTTTTGTGACAAAATATCTGAACAATCCGCGCCCCTTCCCACTCCCTTCTCTCGAGCAGGCGTCAGGGTCAGCGCCATGGCCGAGGCGGATAAGTCCCGCGTGGGACTCTGCGGCCTCGCCGTGATGGGCCAGGTGAGTCTCCGTCCGATCCGATACCTAACATCGACGCGCACATCGCCTTGGAATCGCCGCCGCCCCGAAAAGATCATTTTGACGGCAGCGCTTTATGCTTTTTAGGCTAACAATTCAATTCCCCCGCCCGCCCGATCCGCAGAACCTGGCCCTGAACGTCGCCGAGAAGGGTTTCAAGATCTCCGTGTACAACCGTTCGGGCGACAAGACCGACAATGCCGTGGCCAGGGCCCAGAAGGAGGGCCTCGGCGAAAACCTCGTCGGCTTCAAGGAGATGGGCGAGTTCGTCCAGTCCCTCGCCAAGCCCCGCTGCGTGATCATCCTCGTCAAGGCTGGCGCCCCCGTGGACGCCACGATCGAGGGCCTCTCGCAGCACATGGAGCCCGGCGACATCATCATCGACGGCGGTAACGAGTGGTACGAGAACACCGAGCGCCGCGCCAAGGCGCTCGAGGAGAAGGGTCTCCTCTACCTCGGCATGGGCGTCAGCGGCGGCGAGGAGGGCGCCAGGAACGGCCCCTCCATGATGCCCGGCGGCTCCAAGGCGGCCTACGACGTCATCGAGCCCATCATCACCAAGGTGTGCGCGCAGACCGACAGCGGCCCGTGCACCACCTACGTCGGACCCGGCGGCGCCGGCAACTTCGTCAAGATGGTTCACAACGGAATCGAGTACGGCGACATGCAGCTCATCTCCGAGGCGTACGACGTCCTCAAGACGGTCGGCGGCTTGACCAACGCCGAGCTCGCCGCCGCGTTCAACGAGTGGAACGCCGCGGAGCTGGACTCGTTCCTCATCGAGATCTCCGCGCTCATCCTCGCCAAGGAGGATGACCAGAAGCCCGGGGATGGTTTCCTGGTGGACAAGATCCTGGACAAGACGGGCATGAAGGGCACGGGCAAGTGGACCGTGCAGCAAGCCGCGGAGCTCTCCGTCGCCATCCCCACCGTCGCGTCCTCCCTCGACGCCCGCTTCATCTCCGGCGTCAAGGATGAGCGCGTCGCCGCGCAGGCTACCTACGCCGCCGCGGGTCTCGAGCCCGCGGATGCCAAGGCGTCCACCATGACCGCGGAGGAGAAGCAGCAGCTCGTCGACGACGTCCGCGCCGCGCTCTACGCCTCCAAGATTTGCTCCTACGCGCAGGGCATGAACCTGATCCGCGCCAAGTCGACGGAGCAAGGGTGGGACCTGGACCTCGGCGAGATGGCCAGGATCTGGAAGGGCGGCTGCATCATCCGCGCGCGCTTCCTCGACCGCATCAAGCAGGCGTACGACAAGGACGCCGACCTGCCGTCCCTCCTCGTCGACGGCGAATTCGCCAAGGAGCTCGTGGAGCGCAACGACTCGTGGAGGAACGTGGTGACCAGCGCGATCAACGCGGGCGTCGCCACCCCTTCCATGTCCTCGTCCCTGGCGTACTTTGACTCCTACCGCCGCGGCAGGCTCCCGGCGAACCTGGTGCAGGCGCAGCGCGACTTTTTCGGGTCGCACACGTACGAGCGCACGGACATGGACGGCTGGCACCACACCATCTGGTCCGACATGAACTCCGCGGACTCCATCACCACCGACGGATACAACGCTTAAGTGCAGATCTCCGGTGAAAATTCATTTGTGTTTTAGCCCGGTTGGGCGACGAGTCAGCCTCCTCGGTATACTAACCGAGGGGTGGACCAGTTGATTTTAGACCTTGTAAGATCCTGATGTAAGACTTCGATTTGACTAGAGACTAAAACACGCTACCGAACCGATCAGCCTGCCCGTACCCGCCCGGCTGCTTCCTCTTCACCCCCGAGGGTGGTCCCGGCGCCCCTGGTCTGCCCGACGTGGCCGATCGCTGCCGCGGCCGCTCGTCCGGTCGTTCCCACGCGCTTCCAACCCCACCGCCGTTCGCCGCATTCGACGTACCTCCTGAACGGTCGTCGTTGTTGTCAGCACCATCGCCATTCGACCTGTTTGGACCTAAATTTGGTCTGACTGGCGCCAGCACGTCGTGAAGCGACGGAAACGTGGGCATCTCCTCGACGCGTTTGGGCCGTGGATGCTCCTGGAAGTACTCGTGCTCCAGCGCCTGCGACGCGGTGCATCGTCGCCTCGGGTCGTACGTCAGCAGCCTGTTCAGCAGGTCCACGCCTTTCTTACTGAGCCGGTTGAAATCGGTCTGGAGGTAGTTGTACGGCTGCGCCTGCGCGGCGCTTATGCGGTAGCTGCCGTACTTGGGCAGGGTATCGAACCCCGGCCAGATCTTTTCGTTTGGCGTGCCGAGCAGCTTGTACATCATGTCCAGCGTCTGTGCCTCCTGTTTACCCGGGAATAAGGGTTCGTGCTTTAAGAGCTCGGCGAGGATGCACCCGACGGCCCAGTTGTCGACGGCGGCGGTGTATTGCGCGCAGCCGAACAACAGCTCGGGCGCCCGGTACCACAGCGTGACAACCTTGGGGGTGTAGGAACCCTCGTTTCCTGGTTGGTAGAACCTCGCGAGGCCAAAGTCGCAGAGCTTGAGCTCGCCGCGGTTGTTCAGCAGCAGGTTGCTGAGCTTGAGGTCCCTGTGGAACACCCACCGTTTGTGTAGGTACTCCACCGCCTGGAGCAGCTGCAGGCACAGGCACTTGCTCTCCGCCTCGGTGAACGGCACCCGCATCGTCTCCATGAGCCTCGCGAGGTCGTGCTCGCAGTACTCGAACACGAGGAATATCGCGTTTGGCTTCTTGCCGTTCACCACCCTGAGCAGGTTGACGATGTTGCTGTGCCGAGAGGACTGGAGGATCCGCACCTCGCGCAGGGCGGTCACGGGCACGCCGTCCCGCTCCTTGTCCATGCGCACCTTCTTCAGCGCCACGACATCGCCGGTTTGTTTGTCCCTCGCGCGATATACCACGCCGTACGTGCCCTCGCCGATGCGTCCTGGGGGATGGAACGGGCGTATCGGGTGTCAGGATGAGGGATCGGGCCCATCTATCGGGATTGTCGCGATGATTGACGAGGGTTAGCACGCGACGAGACGCTCACCTATCTTCTCGTAGTTCTCCAGGTTCTTCGACGCCATCGTCCTTTCCTACGGTATTGTTGTTCAGGCTACCATCCGACGAATTCGACGCGTGTGTTGATGCGAGAGATTCGCGCGGTGGTGTGTGCGAAGCGAAGAAGGGATTGGTGAAGGGAAGACGGAAGGACTGACGAGGATTTTGAGGAAATACGGTGTCGGTGTCACAACCACTAGTCTTCTAAGTTACAGTCTCACTCCGCGGGGGCGGCGTCCGCCTTGGGTGGCAGCGCGTCGGACTCCTTGGGGACCTCCTCAGCCTCATTCATCACCGCCGGGGGAGGCGCGGGGACGTACGGCGCGTTCTTGATCCCGTACCCGACGTAGCAGTTTGAAAACTTGGGACCCGCCTGGTACACCGCAAACGCGCCGGGCCACACCATGCTCTTGATCGCCACCGTCTGGTTCTTCACTCCCACGACGTTGGAGCTGGTGCACGACGTCCACGCGGGCTGCTTCTGGGCGCTGCCGTCGATCTCCTCCATCACGCAGCTGCCCCAATCCACGCACTCGCTCTCGGTGTCGCCGTCCAGGGTGACCAGCAGCTCGGGGTCCACATCCGGCTCGGGGGGATCCACGGCGGGAGCGTCGGGATCGGCATCCTCGGGCGGCGTGTACTGCTCGACGCGGCCCTGCTTCTTCAGGTACCTGTAGCGGTGGCTCCAGTTCACCGGCTCCCTCATCTCCTGCAAGTCCTCCTTCTCCTCGAACGCCGGGAGGTCGGGGTAATCCTCCGTCCCGGGCTGCACCAACTTTTTGGGCTCCTCGTCTTCGCCAACCGCCACCAGGTACCCAGCCGGGGAGACCACCGTCGCGGAGACGATCCGGCCAACCTGCGCTCGCAGGTACATAGCCTCGTCGCCCGGGAACGCCGGGTAGGACCACACGGGCGCGGTCAGGTCGCCGGTGAAGTACTTCTTAATCTTGCGCGCGGCGACCACGGCGGCTGGGGTGAGATCGGGCAGTCGGGTGAAAGCGCCGCCGAGGTGGGAGCAGACAAAGTAGGTGTACTCGTTGGATCCCTCGCCGGCGGGTTCGGGCGGGACTTGGCCGGGCGGGGTCTCCGGCGCGTCCTCCACCGGTTCGTGCTCCTTGATGGACGTCTCGAAGACGTAGTAATCGCCGTCGGTGCCGAGCACCTTGCCGAAGAATCGGACGGTGGCGCAGTTCTTCTTGGGATCCTCGCCGAGCCTCTTCGCGCAGAGCATGACGCCGTACATCTCGGACATGGAGAGGCCGAGGCCGACAGCCTCGTACATCGCCGCGTCGCCGACGATGTTCTCGGACTCGAATTCGTTCAGGAGGTCCTCGGCGGGCTCGATGGGTTCGCCGCTCTCCGGGTCGATCTCGCGCTTGGGGGCGCAGTACAGCTCCTTGAGAGCCACCGCGGTGGCGACGTTTTTGGGATCCGCAGCCATGAGCGGGGGGTCCGCGGGCTTGAACGCGGTCTTCTTCACCATCACGGACGTCTCCAACAGATCGACCGCGTCATCGGGCTTCTCGTCGAGAACCTTGCCTGTCGCGATCGCGGGTACGGAGGGAGGAAGGTCAGCGGGGCGGGCGGGAAATCAGGGGCTGGATGCCGAATCAGGGTGCTAAAAATGGGTGATAATTGACCCCGGCGGGGCACGCACCGACGACTTTGGCGAGCTGTTCGTACACGGACTCCCCGTTCAGGTTGGTCTTCTGCAGGAAGGCGATAGCTTCCTGCAGCTTTGGGTCCTGGGACGCCATGGCGACTTTCGGTCCCGGCCACTGTCGGGCGGGCGATCACACGCTCGTCGAGGATGATAATGGCCGAGCTCTTCGGTGAGTGGGGCTCAATGCAGCACGGGCGATCGTGTAAAAAAGAACACGACGTCAGTCCAATTTCCCATACGGAAAATACAAATAAATTGTTAAAAACACGACGTCGTCAATCTAATTGCCCATACGAAAATAAAAATAAACTTTCCTGACTCTTACAAACTCGGAAATCTCGCCGTTACGAACTCTTCGATATTTCCCGAACTTTTCGCGGGATGATGACTCGACGAGTCTCATACTCATACCCGTGCGCCGGGGGTGTGCAGTTCGGACGATACCGGGTGTCAGCGGTACCACGGTCTACAGGGCGCGTCAGACGTAGTCATGGCTCACGTCTTCGTCCTCGGCGCCGCGGTGGGGACCATAGTTGGTGAGTCATTCAAATGTACCGTTTTTCGTGTCACCATTTTTTCGCGACAACGTCCCCCTCCACGACGCGACGAGCGCGGGGCGTCACCACGGGCTCTCGGGCCCGATACGACGTCCCAGTCGATCGACGACACATTGGCCATCCCTAACGCCGGCGTCATCGCCCCGATATCGCGTCACCGACCCCTCTGACCCCTCCTTCCCCCTTCGCGTCCCAACAGTCCACATCAAAAAGAAAGTCGGAGGTGGCGGGAACGATGAGGACCTCAGCCCCGAGGAGCGCGCCAAGCGCGAGGCCGACGCCGCCGCCCGCGTCGCCGGCATCGAGTCCCTCCTCCGGGATCAGGCCAAGAAGCTCGAGGCGACCAAGGCTGCCGCCGACCTCGCCGAGAAGAAAGCCGAGATGGCTGACTTGGAGGGTGAGCTCCTGAAACAAAAGCTGGACGCCGTCATGACCGAGAAGAACTCGGTGGAGCGCATGCTGGAGGAGATGGCCAAGAAGAAGGACGCCGCCGAGATGGCCACCGCGCGCGAGGCTTCCGAGAAGGCCAAGTACGTCGACGAGAACAACGAGCTGCTCAACAAGGTGACCGTGCTCAACGACGCCCGAGTCGCGGACAAGCACCAGTACGCCGTGCAGGTGTGCAAGTACAGAGACGAGCTCGTGGCGTACACCGAGAAGACCCCGACGGAGTTCTTGGCCGAGATCCTGGCGCTGGTGAGCGACATGGACAACGAGGTGGACATCGAGCTCGTGGATGCCGAGGTTGCCGCCGCGAGGCTCGGGAACAGGACCCGCGTCGCGAAGGAGGAGGAGCTCAAGATCTGCTCCGAGTGGACCCATAACCCGGCGCTCGCGATGGCCAACCCGCACAAGCTGATGAGGCTCGCGTCTAGGACACGCGCGCTCGCCGCGCCCCCGAACGCGTCCAGCGCCACCGCGTCCACGTCCAACGGAGGAGGCAAGGTTGTCAACGCGAGCGGCATCTCCGTTTCCACCACCCCCGAGATGGCGGCTAGGCGACGCACCGCCCTCGGCGCGCTGGACCAGAACGCCGCCACCGCTGCCGCGGCTGCGTATAGCGGCAGCGCGATGAACACGCTCCAGGACCAGCTCGATGCCATCGAGATGCGTCTGGACAAGGCTGCGGGCAAGGCTGCGTCGATGGGCGCGTCCCTCCTGGACACGCACTACGTCGACATCACGCCATCCGCGTCCCCGCTGACCTCCCCGAAGATGCTCTCGGCCAAGAAGATGGCGAGGTCCGAGAACGACGATGGGCTCGTGTTCCAGGGTGGTGTCGCGTCCAAGTCTATGGGCGGGCGCTCCAGCGGCCTCGCGTCCAGGGGCGCCGGCTTCCAGGCTAAGGCTTCGGTCAACATCGGCGGCATCTTCGGCAGCAAGGCTGCCCCGGCGATGACGCCCACGAAGCAGCTCAAGGGCATGGACGTGTTCGACGACTTCGAGCCCGCGCCCATGGGCCCCAGGCCCTCGCGTGCGATGGCCGTGCTCGGCAAGTGATGCACCGTTCGTGTACTGGGAACTAATGTATTGGGTACAATCTACTTTGGGCGACGCCGTTGGAATAATATTTTGACACTGTCGTATTTTGCATTCGTCTCGAGTTGGGTTCTAGTCCTCCTCACAAACACCCGCGCTCGTCCCTCTAGTAAAGAATTACCAGCCCCCTGAGTTCGTTCAAGCCTTGGGCTTCTTCGACGCGGGGGCACCGCCGCCGCCGCCCGGCCGTTTCTTATCAATCTCCTCAAACTCCTTCTCCACGAGGTTGATGAGCGTCTCGATGCGCCTCTGGAGCTCTTTGGGGGTGCGGCTCTTGATGAACCAGTCGAATCGGAAGAGCCAGTGCTGGCGGATCTGCGCCTTGAGCTCCTCCCAGTTCCCGAACCCAACCTCGGGGATGGAGCACAGCAGGAACCTGTCCTCCTCCTCGGTGTATGACTTGACCTTGGACGAGCTGCCGTACACCAGCTTCAGGTCCCGCCACGGGTTCTTGTACATCTCGAGCTTGCGCTTCACGTTCTTGAGCATCTCGTTCTGGCGCTGAAGCTTCGCCTCGCCCCTCTCGATGTTACCCAGGATGCGCTTGTAATCGGCAATCTCGGTGTACCTCTGCCAGAACGACGCGTTGTACTCCTTGACCTCCTCGAGCGTCTTGCCCTCAATCTCGCTCGCTATGCCCTCCGGGTCGGCGCGGCCGTACTTCTCGGCGGCGCGGCAAAACGCCTGAAAGTCGCGGCGGTTCCAGTCCTTGAACCCGCCGTTGAGCTTGGACTCGTACTCCTCGCGCTCAGCCTCGGTGAGGGGCTTCGGGGCGCTGGGCTCCTCGGGGGGAAGATCCTGGGGCACGGCGTTGTTTTGCAGCGCCTCCAGCTGCTTCTCGCGGTGCCACTCGTACTGCCTCCTGGCCACGTCCTTGTTGTAGAGCTCGGTGATGCGGGGCACCTCGTAGAACTGGAAGTCTGACATGTTCTGGAGCTTGAGGATCCTCGGGCCGGACGCCGCGGGCTTCCGTGGGCCCTGGTTCATGACGTCGCGGTAGTAGTCAGACTCGTTGTAGTTCTTCTTGCGCTCGCGCTTGGGCGGGTCGATCCAGCCCTGCGCGATGACAGCCTTCATGTCGAGCCCCTCGAAGACCTCCTTGTTTTCATCTTCGTCATCGAACTCGTAGAG
>Ga0315315_10005155_pt1 | contig 12051 bp, 9 predicted proteins | sample M140m3416metaG_FD_203699 | JGI IMG/M metagenome (GOLD analysis project Ga0315315, IMG submission 203699) | Ammonia-oxidizing marine archaeal communities from Monterey Bay, California, United States - M1 40m 3416 | ecosystem: Environmental > Aquatic > Marine > Intertidal zone | place: USA...
ATACTTTGTTTTATTTTTTATTGTTTTGATTGATTATATTATTATTATAAAAAACAATATGCCCGAATGTATGCGTGAATCTTATATTTATAAAATAATCATGAAAACATGTAAACAATATTGGTTATATTTATTAAATACATTGGTATGATGATATAAATTTTATTATATATAAATTTTATTAAATACAAGACTTATACAGGAAAAGTATTAAACTTTTTTTCTTCAAACGTTCCTACAGGACAATTTTTCAAACAAGATTGTATAGGAACACGTTTACAGAATTCAGGTGGGTATCCTTGTTTTAAACAAGTTGTTAATGATTCGAAGCCTTCTTTTTTATGTTTTTGAGCTGAAAATACACAATATATGTAATACATGTTTGCAATAATTGTTAAAAATAAAAAAATTAATATATATTGACAATAATCCATTATATATTAATGTAGTAATAAATTTTAATTACCATATTTTCCCCCAAATCTTTTTAATCCCCCTTTTTTTGGTTTTTTTATTGCCCTTATTAAATTTATCATTAAACTTATTGTTGGATTTATTATCCTTGTTATTATATTTTTTTGTCCCCTTCGATTTCGCATGCTTTGATGGAATATATTTATAAAAATATTTATTGTATTCTGTTATATTATTATTATTTTTTAATTCTTCATATTTTGCGGCCCTATCACTTCTTATTTCAATCATTGTTTTTTCATTTCCATAGCAATTTATATTGAATCGTTTTAATAAACCTTTTTGCTCTAATCTATTTTTAGATTGAACGTTAATTAAATATTGAGACATACACATAATACGTTCGTGGTCGTAATAGGGTCTGTCTGAAAACAGAAATGCTAATAAGAACAATAACATAGTTTCTATTGTAGCAACTTTAATTGTTTTATGGTTAATTTTGATTTCATTATAACTATAACATCCGTAAGGTCCATAAATAAAACAAAGTGTATCATTGTCCACTAAAACTTCATAATGTGTCAATATAATATCATCGCCAACACTTGGTTTTTTTACAATTTTAATATTTTTAAAATCAGCATCTTCCAACTTATCTTTTAAAATAAACGCAATAGCTTTTGGATTTTCAGCCAATACATCAAAGTCTGGAACATGTTGTAATTGTTTTTTTTGTGCTTCGGGCATATATCTACCATATAAACTACTGGCATATCCCCCAATAAAAACAACCCCTTCATTAATCATAGTATCCTTAACAATATTATATAACGCGTCATTTTCTTCAATCGTACCGGTAAAATCTCTCATAAAATTTATTTCAGAGCATTTTGGATTATCAGGAATAGGGAAATTTTTATTTAATAAAACCAAACGTTTATATACCTTTTCCCATCGACTAACATCACCATCAGGTCGAGATAATTCATTGTACATATGTAAACGTAGAAAATCAGGTGGAGCATAAGATACACCTTCTTTTCTTACAGATTTTTTTAATAATACTTTAAAAATTTTTGGTTCCATTTGGGTAACATCCGCAACTGGAATAAAGTTAACAAATACTTTATAAGTTCCTAAGTGCATTCCTGAACGAACTTCAACATCTGAATATCCTTTACTATAATAAATATCGGCTAATTCGGTTGCGTGAGATATTGCATTTGAAGAATAAAAATCATAATCAGGGACTTCTATATCTCTGTCATAAAATTGTTCACTGGTTGGTAAAATATTGTTAATGGCAGTACCACCATAACAAACCACTTTTTTTCGTTTTAAAAAGTCTTCTAATATTTTAATAATGACTTCAATGTTATTCGATTGCTTAATGTTTTTTCCAAGTTTACTTTCGGCTTTATCAACTGCCTTTCTTAAAATATCTAATTCTTTATTTTCAAATGTTAAATTGTTATTTTTAACATTTTTTACCATTTATAATAAATGAAGATAAATATATTATAAATGTGTCTTGTAGAATTATAGAATTATATATAGAATTATATATTTAATGATGGTAATTCTGGATTTACACTTAATGTTTTATTAGCAAATGTAACTTCAGGGTCTTGGCATTTCGGTTTAGGTATAAATACAGGAATATATCTGTATCTATCGGGTCTTAATACGAACGCGGAACCAGCATCATCAAAATATTTTGTATAATATTTCAGATTATTATCAAAATTTTGAAACGACATACCAATCATTTGACAACCATACGTCATAGCTAATGCCGAAGAATAATTTTTGTTATTCCCAGATATATTCGGTAGAGAGATTGTCATATTTTGTTTATTATAATATAATAATTCTTCCTTGTCGTGATTATATGCTACTTCTCTATATCTAAGTAATCTAACAAATGCTGAATTACTCGTAACATTTACATACTCGTTTAATAATGTAGTTGTAAATAAAGGATTTGATTTATCGACCATTAGGATGACCTTATCCATTAATTTGCTAATGGGATAACTACCTATATTCAGACCTGAATTTTCATAACTGAATTTTTTACCTAATAATCTATTTTGAAGTGTATCGTATAATTGTGTTGCTATTTTATCGTGTATTTTTTTACTACTAGTCATAATTCTAAAATGAAGAATCAACGGATCATCGGGATTTGGACAACTTCTACCTGAAAAAGCATATTTAGCTATAGTTTCTAATGCTTTCACTAATTCAACGTGATTATATGATTCTTTTACATGAAAATCGTTAGTAGATGATGTCGCAACAACCGGTTCATTATCAACCGAATAAATTTCAAAATCTAAACAACGTGCTCCTTGCTTAATACAACTACGTAAAGCACATATATTTACAAAATCATTTTTCATTTTTCCTCCGGCACAACAATTATAAGCAGTTTTAATATAGTAATCACGTAACTTATGTTGAAATATGGGATTATTTGTATCCATACTACTTATAGTAGGGAATGAATCATATACTTCTTCTATTGTTCTGCAATTTTTATCATTTAATTTGATTTTATGAAAAACCCAAAAAAATATTATAAAAAAGAGTAAAATAATGATAATTGTCATTACTTGCGTAATACTATCTGCGTTTGTAAGGTCTTGCATGGTTTTCATGGTTCCATCACTTTTACCAAAACCGGCATTAAACATAATTTTTGGTATACCAGCCCGTGTTTTATTTATTAAATCAGTAGTTTTATCTCTGGTCCAATTTGCCAATTTATTATCTGCTACCGCATTTACCATTGATGTCATAACTTATATTAACAAGTCATTTTTTTTTATAATAATTATAATTAATTACATAAATATTATAAGATACATAAATATTATAAGATATATAAATAGTTAAAAAAAAGTAATTGTAATATATACAAAGGTATGCCTGGTGGTTTGTTAAACCTAGTTTCATATGGAAATCAAAATGTTATATTAAATGGAAATCCTTCAAAAACAATGTTTAAATTCAAATATGCTAAATATACAAATTTTGGGTTACAAAAATTTCGTACAGATTTTGACGGATTAAGAACACTCCGGCTGAATGAAACATCAAATTTTAAATTCAAAATTTCACGTTATGCTGATTTACTTATGGATACTTATTTAGTTGTTAATTTACCTAATATCTGGAGCCCAATATTACCGCCTGATTGTTCGTCGCGCTATCAATGGCGTCCATATGAATTTAAATGGATAAAAAATCTCGGTACTCAAATGATTAAAGAAGTAAAATTTACGATTGGTGGGCAAATTATCCAAAAATTTTCAGGACAATATTTACAAAATTTAGTAGAGCGTGATTTTAATGAAACCAAAAAACATCTTTATTACAATATGACAGGAAATGTTCCTGAATTAAATAATCCAGCCAATTCTGGAACACGTGTCAATGTATATCCAAGTGCTTATTATGATGGTTCTGATTTAGGACCGGAGCCCTCTATACGTGCTAGAAAAATATATATTCCATTAAATGTTTGGTTTACGTTAGCGGCAAAAATGGCTTTTCCGTTAATTAGTTTACAATACAATGAATTAAACATTGAAGTTGAAATGAGACCTATAAATGAATTGTATGTTGTTCGTGACGTCACAAGCACTGATATGAATTATCAACAAGCAAATCAAACAGATACATTCTTCCAATTTTATAGGTTCATTCAACCTCCACCTAACGTAGAATTAGATTATACATTGGCGGATAAGAGAACAAACTGGGCAGCAGACGTTCATTTAATTAGCACGTATGCTTTTTTATCCGAAGATGAAATGCAGATATTCGCATCTCAACATCAACAATATTTAATAAAAGAAGTATATGAATATAGATTTCCTAATGTGACTGGAACAAAAAAAGTAACACTTGATAGTTTAAGTATGGTCGCAAATTGGATGTGGTATTTCCAGCGAAGTGATGCTTATATGCGCAATGAATGGTCTAATTATAGTAATTGGCCGTATGATTACCTACCTTCTGATTTGAAACACCCATCAGAAGGAAATGGCTTTGCTGTTTTGGAAAATAGTTGTGGAAAAGTTACGCCATCAGTTGACCCTATAGGTACTGGTTGTTTCAATGGACAAGAATATGCTCCTACAAATATTTATGTTACTGGTCGATATTCTATAAGTAATCAAAAAGACATTATGCAAACATGGTCATTGTTATTAGATGGGACGTATCGCGAGAATGATTTTGATGCTGGTGTTTTTAATTATGTTGAAAAATATGCTAGGTCTACTGGAAATTCACCGGACGGGTTATATTGTTATAATTTCAATTTAACTACAGATCCTTTTGATTTTCAACCGAGTGGAGCAATTAATTTAAGTAAATTCAAAGATATACAATTTGAGTTTAATACGTTTCAGCCGCCACTAGATCCATCAGCACAAGTGTTTACAATATGTAATCAAACAACTGGCGAGGTTATTGGTGTTAATAAACCAACGTGGAGAGTGTATGATTATAACTATGATATGGTTGTGTTTGAAGAGAGATTTAATTTATTAACCTTTACAGCAGGAAATGCGGCATTAATGTATGCTCGTTAAGTTAAACTATATGTTTGTTAAAGTATATAAAATAAAATAATTATTATTTTATTTTAAGAATTTTTTTTAATAAATTTATTGATTATGGTGTAAATATAATATTTACTTGGCGGCGGCAGCGGCACCCTTGGCGGCGGCGGCACCCTTGGCAGCGGAGGCAGCGGCGGAAGCGGCCTTGGCGGCGGAGGCAGCGGCGGAAGCGGCCTTGGCAGCGCCCTTGGCGGCGGAGGCAGCCTTGGATGCAGAGGCACCCTTGGAGGCGGAAGCGGCCTTGGAGGCAGCGGCAGAAGCGGCCTTGGCAGCGCCCTTGGCTGCGGAAGCAGCTCTGGAAGCGCCCTTAGCGGCACCTTTCGCAGCGCGCTTAACTGAAGCCTTGGCAGCGCGTTTGGCCATGCTTCCTTTACGAGATCGTCGTCGAGATGAGCGTTTTCGGGTAACTCGTCGTCCAGGCATTTATATATATATCAAACAAAAAAATATATATTAAATGGTGCCTTCTTATATAAATTTTTCATTTATTTGCTAAATAATAAATAAAAAATAGAAAATTTTAAGTTATTTGATATTATCATAAATAATTTTTAAGTTATTAAAATTGATATATATAATATAATAAATCAAAGTATTTGTATTTGTTTCTATAATTACCAAATAACATCGTTATTCCAATACATACCATCGCCTTTTTTAATTCCATACATTTTCTTGAATAATTCCAATCGAGCCAATGAACAATTCACTCTATATTTCTCTAAAGGATGTGGATTCATTTTTAATTGAGCCTTTACAGCTTTTTGATAAATTTGTTGTTGTCCCTGAACTGCAAGATTCATATACAATTTTGCTAAATTCATTTTTTTTATTTTTGTTAATTCGTCATTTGCAATCTGATTATCTAATAAATATGATTCTACTAAAGCCATTCCAGAAATATCAGCTAAATCTTCACCAACACTCATTTCAGCATCAAATTTAATTCCATCGCGCGCCGCAAAAGTTTCATATTGATGAATAACATCCTTAACTTTCTTTTTAAATTCCTTTCTATCTTCATCCGTCCACCAGTTATTCAAATTACCATCTGCGTCAAATTTGCTTCCAGTATCATCTAACGCGTGAGATAATTCGTGTCCTAAAGTATATCCAATGTACACTAAATTATATTCTAAACCACGTTGTTCTAAATCAATAAATGGTTTTTGTAAATATGCTAAAGGAACATAAATTGAATTACTATTAGGTCTATAATACGCATTCACCATATAACATTGGGTTCCAACCAATTTAAATATATTCCAGTCAAATTCAGGAACATCAATAACCGGTTTACCTTCTAATTCAATAAATTTTTTATGCTTCCAATTAATCAATGTTCCTATATTATACAACGGATCATCACTCTTATAATCAAAAATAGGATCATCACGTAAATTATCAGGTTTCCCAACCATAATTGTAAGTTTATTTAATTTGGCTAAGGCTGCTTTTTTCGTAGTAGGCGATAACCACGAATTTATACTTATTTTTTTAATAAATAATTCTTTCAAATCTTCTACTAAATGTTTTACATAATTCACATATAATGAATTATAGTTATTTTCAATGTATTGTTCAGATAAAAATGTATTAAATAATAAAGACAATCCAAATATGGGATAAATTTCAGAAGGCATTTGTGTCGGTTGTCCTTCCAAAAATTTATGATAAAAGTTATAATGAATATATCTAAATGAATCTTCAAACCGAATCATTTGCTTAAATTGAATAAATAATATATAAGTCTGCCACTTTTCTGAAGTCCAATTTTCTTTAAATAGACGAACCAAACATTTCAAAGCATTTAAATTGCTAACAATAATATGCTTAGGAATAACTTTGTAACCCAATTTTTTACAAAACGTAGTCCAATCGAAATCATATTTGGTCTCTAAATCATGAGCGGTAACTTTATTATAATAATTAGGGTCAGTCTTTATATGTTCATTACATCCCATTTGCATTAACATATCATACTCAATGTCCCAAACGTCTTGTGGGTTATATTTGGCTGCTCTTTTTGTACCAACACACGCTTTAAACACTTCTCCAATATAATGTAAATATTCTTTTTTGACCAATTTTTTATATTTTTTTGTTTCGGCATCGTCACTTGGTAAATCATCAATGTATATTAAATAATCATAAATACCAAGTCTTCCAAATCCTAAATGACTAATATAGTTTTTCACATTTTTTTCATCAGGAATAATATTCCATTGAATCGGAGAAAATAACGATATAATTTCATTGGAATTAATCATTCCTAATAATCCATACATATCATCATTTGTAACAAATGTTTCTAATTGAGTTAAAATTGCTTCAACATGTTTAAACATTGTTTTTTTTGTATCATTAAACAAAGATTTATATACATTATCAATTGCTATAGCCTTTTTATCCTTTGGATTTTTTTTAATAAAATTTTTCACATAGCCAATTAATTTATAGTAAACTTCTTCTTGTACAATTCTAAAATTATCATATTGAACATAAAACTTTTTATCCTTATCCTTCTGTTTTTCAATATCATTTTCCTTAAACCATTCTTCATTAACATATGAATAATAATCATTTTTTATCATATGAATAACTTTAGGTATTTTACCTTGTTCAAATCTGTCTTTTAAAAACGCAGTATATCTTTGTTTATGGGTTTTTAATTTCTTAAATTTTGGATTTTTCATAAATCGCTCTCTTACTGCTTTAAACTTTATTAAATTATCTTCGTTTTTATAAAAGTTTCCTTTATATGAACTAAATTGACCAGTAGAACATATTTTACCCATTTCATTATCAGTAACACATTTTTTATCACTCTTAATAATATTAATTTTTCTAGTTGTATTGTGTTTCTTATTATTATGTTTTTTAGTTTTACGATAAACCATTATATATTATTTTTATATTATATTATTTATAACTATGTATAAAATATAGCTAAAATATGTCTAAAATATGTCTAAAATATGTCTAAAATATGTCTAAAATATGTCTAAAATATGTCTAAAATATGTCTAAAATATGTTTAAAATATGTCTAAAATATGTTTAAAATATATTTTAAATTTGTAAGAAATTTTTATTTTTATTAAATCTATATATATAATAAATGGGTTTATTTGATAGCGATACCAGAAAAACAATTGACGAAGAAGCAGCTGATGATGAAGATAGAGATGAAGAAACACAAGAAGAAGCAGATAAGGTTGATTCTGAAGAAGAAGAGAAAAAACCAGCCGAGTGGGATGATTCAACTAGCTGGGTCGCATTTATAAAGTCTCTTTTCATCTATTTTATATTAACTATGATATTTGGTCTCTTTGGTTCTGGCTTTATCTATATGACAACGCGTGGAAGTGATTTAGATTTAATGTTGCCTACAGATAATGAATTTTATTCAGCACCACAATTTGAAATAAATAAAAGCGGACCATATACAGATGTAAATTGTAAAGAACAGCCGTCTGGCATGTTTGCCGGACTTGAAGATAATTTTCCATACAATTTAATTAAAGCAAAAGGTTCAACGCCAGAAGAATTAAAACCATTAGGGATAACCGGAAGATTAACAAATTGGTTTGCCAAAACAGTTGCTGGTAGTTTTAAAAGTAATAGAGGATTATTAAAGGGATGGTTAGATAATTTTAAACCTAATACTCCTATGGGAAATCACGTGTTTCAAATGTATCTAGTTATGCCTTTTACCATAATCGTCGGTACAATTGCTGCATTTATAACTGGAGGATTTGCAGCATTTGGTGCTGGTGTTTCAGCTGATATGAAAGTAACCGTATGGGGTGGATTCTTACTTTATGCTTGGGGTCTCTGTTTTGGTCTTGCATTTATTATGTCATTGCGTTTAATTGGTACAATATGTTTTTTACCAATGAGTGAAAATTGGAAAGAAGTTGCGAATATAATGGCGTGTAATGTAAAGCCATTAGTTGCATTATTCGGATTTTTTGTGTGTGGCTCAGCTTATGATACATTAGACCCAACAGTATCAGGTGTTATGGGAATCGTATATTTACTACTTGTGACAATTTCATTGATTAAATATTTCCGTAGTCAAATGAATTAATCAATTACATTAATCATTCAAATTAATATATAAAAGCTTTTATAATTTATTATATATTATTTAATGGGGAAAAATAAAAATAAGAGTAAAAATAAGAGTAAAAAAGAATTAGCGTCAAGTGCTATTTCTATAATAAATGATTCAAGTATAAATGATTCAAGTATAAATAAACAAATTACAAATCAATTGCCTTTTGTGAGTGTGTGTACACCAACATTTAACCGAAGACCATTTATTCCATATATGATAAAATGTTTTGAGCATCAAGATTATCCAAAGGAGCGAATTGAATGGATTATTATTGATGACGGAACTGATAAAATCGGTGATTTGGTAAAACATATTCCACAAGTCAAATACTTTTCAGTTGAAAAAAAATTGCTTTTGGGGAATAAACGCAATATTATGCATGATAAATCCAAAGGAGATATAATTGTTTACATGGACGACGACGATTATTATCCACCAGAACGTATATCACACGCTGTATCAATGTTGATGAAAACGCCAAAGGCTTTATGTGCTGGTTCTAGTGAAATATACATTTATTTTAAACACATTCAAAAAATGTATCAATTTGGTCCATACAAAGAAACACATTCTACGGCTGGAACATTTGCGTTTCGAAAAGAATTATTGAAAATAACACGTTATGAAGATAATGCCGCATTGGCTGAAGAAAAACATTTTTTAAAAAATTACACGATTCCTTTCGTTCAACTAGACCCCATTAAAACAATATTGGTTTTTTCCCATGCGCATAATACATTTGATAAAAGACGATTATTAGAAAATATAAATCCTGATTTTACAAAGGAATCGTCAAAAAAAGTGGATATGTTTATCAAGGATACAGATATACGTGATTTTTATATGAATCGTATTGAAAATTTATTGAAAACGTATGAACCTGGACGTCCAAATATGAAACCTGATGTTCTATTACAAATGGTTGCAATAGAAAAACAGAGAAGAATAGAGATTGAAAAAATACAAGCACAGCAAAATCAGAATGCGCCGACGATTACACTTGCGCAAGGAGATGGTCCACCACAAGTTCTTAATATGGAACAAGTTGTGAATATTTTACAACAACAACAAGCACAAATTATTCATTTAACGAATTTATTACAAGGCAAAGATACTGAAATAAAAATACTTACTGACGCATTATCTAAAACACAATTACAAAATCATGTAGAGTGTTAAGATTCTTTCCATTTGAAATATATAATATAAATATATTTAAAGATATTTCTCTAAATATTATTAAAACCCAAACAATGTCTAGTCAGAATCAAATGTCATATGGCGTCGATGAAGAAGAAATTTCCCAAAGATTTAGTAACACATCTCAAAAAAAAACTGGAAAGCGAAAGTATTTTCCATCGAATCGTCCACAAACATTGATTCGAAATGCAATTACCGGCGTCGAATACCCATATTATACAGGGTCTAGTGATCAAACATTGCTTTATAAATGTGTTGATTCTACCGGAACTTGTGATTCCGATGGTTATATGATTAAATCAAATAAAACACCTACGAACCCTAATCCAAATCATTTGTTTTTTGATAGCCCAGAGCAATGTATGCGGCATATGCATATTACGATTTCGGCGGAAATGATTCAAAACTGGCATAAATCTCACTCGGAACAAACACTTGAAGGTATGGATTAATTAGTATATTTTATATAATGAAATAATTTATATAATGAAATAATTTATATAATGAAGTAATTTATATATAAATAAAATTATATATAAATAATAATGTCGTCAAATGAAAAAAATAAAATTATTTTTATACCAAACGGACGTCTTGGTAATGCAATTTTTCGTTATATGGCGTGTACTATTATAAATATATGTAATCCATCATTAGAATACACACTACAATCCAAATTACAATATGATTCTAAAAAAAAATATTATAATAATAATTTTATCTATTACCCAGGATTAGATCATTCGGGTGATGATTTATATAAATCACATGATAAAACAAATATAGAAACTGAAGCAACACATAATCATGCTATTATCGGTTTTAATACATTAGGGTATTTAAAACATAAAATAGATATTGATAATTTAAAAAGTAATTTGTATATCAATGAAAATAACGGACAAGGAATATATGTTAAAAAATCACTTATAATTAATGATAACAATTTTTCAACTATGTTTTTTAAGAATTTTAAATACTTTGATGTTATTATGGATGGCTATTTTCAATTTGGTCATATCTATTTAAAGTATAAGTCATACATATTAAATTATATAGAAGAGCATAAACACATACATATGATTGAAACAGATTTGAATGAAAAAATTTTTATGAAAGACATAATTGATAATATCGAATTACCCCTTGAAAAAAAATATGATATTGTCATACATATACGCTTAGGTGATTTCAATGGACGTGTAGATTATATTGAAAAAGAATATTATATTAAGTTATTTGAAAAAATATTCAATAAAAATGATGATGGTAATGATAAAAAAAGAGTTTGTTTATTATATCAGCCAACAAATCGACCAGAAGATAATGATTATATTGAAACATGTTTAAATTGGTTCAAAACTAGAGAAAATCCTATAGATATCAACATTGAAACAAATTCATTATTAATTGATTTTAATATTATGAAACAAGCAAAAATACTGGTTTGTTCTATGAGCACACTAGCATGGAGCGCTGCGTATTTTTCAATGCATATAGAATTATGTTATATGCCAAATTATAATTTTTATAAAAATGATGAACGCACTGATTTCTTTTTTCATAAACCGATTGAAAATACAATTTTGTATGATGTTAAATCAACACCTAAAATTTTATCGACAATTAAACCTATTATTATGACATTACCTCAATATTCAATGCGTTTAAATAACTT
>Ga0315315_10005159_pt1 | contig 12047 bp, 8 predicted proteins | sample M140m3416metaG_FD_203699 | JGI IMG/M metagenome (GOLD analysis project Ga0315315, IMG submission 203699) | Ammonia-oxidizing marine archaeal communities from Monterey Bay, California, United States - M1 40m 3416 | ecosystem: Environmental > Aquatic > Marine > Intertidal zone | place: USA...
TAGAAGTAAATTTGGACGTTAAATATCTAGTTCTAATAACCAATCAAATGTATCCGGAGATCTTTTTTCTTGGATTGCAACCAATGAGTCATAAATCTCTCTCGTTATATTCCCCACTCCTCCATTGCAATACTCAACAACTCTATCTCCATGTTTTATAGATCCAATAGATGAGACAACTGCTGCAGTACCTGCACAGAAACATTCATCCGCCTCAAGTGCATATTCAACATCTATTTTTTCTTCTCTAACTTCATAACCCTTTGATCTAGCTATCTCTATTATTGACAATCTTGTTATGCCTCCAAGAATAGTTCCTGTTAACTCGGGTGTTGAAATTATTCTGTCTTTAATACAAAAAAAGTTAGCTGCACCTACTTCCTCTATGTATCTATTTTTAACTGCATCAAGATAGATTATTTCTGCAAAACCTTCTCCCTTTGCCATCTTAGAAGGAACCATTCCTGGTGCATAGTTCCCAATTGCTTTCACGCCTCCAGAACCTCCCGGTGCAGCCCTGTGGTGTTCTTCAGAAATTTTTAATGAAGTAGGCTCTAAACCTCCTTTGAAATAGGGTCCCACTGGAGAAACATAAACTAAAAATGTATATTCAGGTGCAGGGGCAACTCCTAAAATCGCTCCACTTCCCATTAGAAGTGGTCGAATGTAAAGTGTACCTTTTCCTATAGGAGGTATCCATCTTGCATTTTCTTTCACTGTTCTAATGACTGCATCAAGGAACATATCTTCAGGAACTTCTGGCATACCTAACCTTCGAGCCCCCTTTTGCATCCTTTTGGCATTTTCTTCAGGGCGAAATAGTACTACACTACCATCCACAGTCCTGTATGCCTTCATCCCTTCAAACAATCCTTGGCCGTAGTTCAAAACCCCAGCAGCAGGTGATATATTCAAATTTTGAAAATCTTGAATTTTACCTTCTGACCATTCTCCATCTTTTTTACATGTTGAAATATACATTTTGTCAGTTTCTCTAAAACTGAATGTCATGTTTTCCCAATCAATGTTTGTGATATCTTTTCCCATGTACTGGCCTACTCCATTATACATCACGGAAAGGAGTAACCTTTCAATAATTCCTATCAATATCTCTCAATATCAACTCTTGATTATCTGATTAATACATTTAATACATCTCAGGTACTCCCTTTAATGAAGCGTAACCATGATGTGGGAAGAAGAGATGTGTATTATCTCTGGAGATAATCGTAGTTGGCAACATGACAACTTACCAAAAACAGTAATTGAGTTATGGTGTAGGGCTAAATCTGGCCATTCTGTCTTGGTATTGGTTAATGGACTACGGCCCTATTTAGAAATATTTGATCCAAATACACAACCGGATTCTCCTATGCCAATACTCTCATTGGATACAGTTGAAGAGATGAAAGAAGTAGATGGTTCATTAGAATTAGTTGGAGAGAAATTATTCGAAGGAGAAATGAAAAAATTTTGGAGAGTTTTTGTTTGTGAAACATGGTCGGTACCAAAATTACGAGAAAAAATCAAGAAATTAGGATGGGGAGTAACTAGTGCCGACATCAATTTTGCTCAACGACTATTACTTGATTGTGATATTGGACCTCATGTAAATATCACAGGAAATGTCTTGTGGGCGGGTGAAAGATCTCCAGATGAGGCAAAAAATGAAAATAACACCAATCTCAAGTTGGCAGAAGAAAATATCAACAAAGTTGGAGGCGCAGGAATTTATCCTGTTGATATGATTATTTCATGTACTCCGGAATCTTTGACAAGAACTTCACCTTTTCCCACACCCTTTGTTACTTTTTCCTTTGATTTAGAAACTAGTATTAAAAATAATAAGATTCTTTGTGCTGCAGCTGTTATACAAAGAAATAATGATAGATCAGAACACACATTTACAGGTGATGAAAAGAGTATTATGGAAGGCCTCACCAATCTCATTAGAGAAGAAGATCCAGATATTATTACTGGATATAACATAGATAACTTTGATTTACCTAGAATGAAGGAACGTTCTGAAGCAATATACGGCAAAAAGAAAATGAAACTATCAGAATTAAATGGATGGGGAAGAGTTCCATTAATTGAAAATGAAACAAAAAGATTACTGCCTGAAAGAAGACAGAATAGGGTTTGGCGAATTCCTGGGCGAATACCTCTTGATGCTTGGTGGCAAGCACGTCAAACACTGAGACCACAAAGAGAGTCACTGAGATATGTATCTCAATTATTATGGCCAGAGGATGATGAAATGCATAAGTTAGACATAGATTCGAGTCAAATGGATCGTGAATGGGAAGAGCGACCTGAAGAGGTACTGGAATATTGTGTTAGAGACACAATAATCCCTATAGACATCCTAAATAAACTTCAATCAATAGGCCGCAAAGAAGCATTAGCCTCTGTTTCTATGACAACTGTAGATATTGCAGCAACTGCAACTACTAGTTGGTGGATAGATTCACTTGTAATTAGGTTAGCCGATAGATCTGGTATTGCAATTCCAATGACTAAATCTGGACCAAGGAGAAGTGACCAAATTGCGGGCGGATATGTGCATGAAGTGGAAGCAGGAATGAGGCCATGGATAGCAGTATTGGATTTTAAATCGATGTATCCTTCAATAATGATTTCAAATAATATTTGTTCTACGACCTTGGTTAGAAATGAAGAGGATTACTCGGAATCAGATAATATTTCTCCAACTACACAAACTAGATACATTTCAAGCATTGTTAGAAAAGGATTAGTTCCACAATTATTAGAACATCTAATGACTAGTCGAGATATCCATAAAGAAGCTTTCAAAAAAGCCAATGAAGAAGGTAATGAAGAACAAGCATTTTTACAAGATCAACTACAATATGCTGTTAAGATATTGATGAATTCCTTCTATGGCGTTTTTGCATCTAGTTTTTATCGTTTTACTGATCCAAAATTAGGTGCTAGTATAACTGAATGGGCTAGATATAACATTAAAGAAATAATAAGGCAATTAGATGATGAAGGTAAGCATGTTGTTTATTCTGATACTGATTCTATTTTTGTACAAGCCCCTGTTGATAATGAAGCACCAACTAGTAAACCACACTCTAATGAATCAAGTATTGATTTATGGAGAGATGCAAAAGCCACCACTCTTGATTTCGGAGAGAAATTAGCCTCTAGGTTCAGTAAGGAAGGTGCAGAATTAGAATTCGAAACAGCATTGTCAGCATTCTTCAGTCATGGCGCAAAAAAAAGATACGTCGGAAGAGTTGTTTGGCCACGTGAGGAATTACTAATTAGGGGTTATGAAGTAAGACGTACCGATTCATTTGAATTATTGAGAGAGACAATGACAGAAATGTTCGAATTGATACTTGATAACCAATCTTGGAATTCGGTTGAAATGACAAAAACTGTAATAGATGATGTAAAGAGTAAGAAGATTCCTGCATCTAAACTAGTAATAAGTAGGTCATGTAAGGGTAGATGGGATAATAAGAACAAACAATGGTCTTTCGATATGTATTCTAATGAAAATTTACCATATGTCCGTGCAGCCAAAAAAAGAATAAAACTCGGACTAAGTTTTACTCCTGGAATGAAAGTAGGATATATAGTAACAGACGCTTCTTCAAGTCCAATGAAAGTAGAACCATGGTTAGTTGATGAATTGGACTATCCTCCTCCGGATTATGACTCAGAATATTATGCAAAAAGATTAGCAAAAGCTCTTGGTCGCATAACTGAAGCTTTTAATTGGAGTGAAAAAGAACTTCTCTCAGGATCTAGACAACAATCATTATTTGATTTTTAAAATTGTATTTTTTATCGTACATCTGGCCGTTGGGTTAATTTTTGTTGAATGTTCGGGCGTTACATGATGAAGCACGTCCGACCTCTTGCGTTTTTGCTTATATTGGTATTAGTAGCTCCAATTTTCTCTGGTTGTACAGATTTATTTGATGATAATTCTCCTCCTACCGTTAATATGTCTATAGATCCATCTGGTACATTAAAAGCTGACCAATCTGCGACATTTAGTGCTGTAGGTACTTCTGATGCTGATGGAGACAGTCTTACTTTCAATTGGGAATTTGGTGATGGAAATACTGGACAAGGATTAACCACTAGTCACACTTACAAGACTCAAGGCGAATATTTAGTTAAATTACGAGTTTCAGATGGAACTCACGAAACAACAGTAACCAAGACTGTTAATGTGGTAAGTTCTGATGCTAGAGAGCCTAAAGCTGAGATATATCAAGAAAAACAAGAAGATTGTGAAGGAGAAGAACCTTCAAATTCTGTTAGAGGAATTCTGTATTGGGTATGTGAAGACGATAAAGACATTGAGGATAGGGACATAGAAGTGTCGATTACTGTAACATTAGACGGCTCTCCTTCTTGGGCAGGGTGTGATCCTGATAATTCAAATTGTTATGCTGAGGAATACCTAGTAAGTTACAAATGGGATTTAGATATACATTCAGATTCAGATGGTGATGGAGATCTTGAAAATGATGTCGATGCGACAGGTGAAATATATGAATGGAAAGATATCCCTTCAGGTGCTTATGAAATTAAATTAACCGTTGAAGACAACAATGGCTTTGTATCATCAGACGATTCGATGGTATATGTCAATTATAGAGGTGTATGGAATGATTTTGTATTAGGAAGAGTTGCCAACAATCCTCAAAGCGAAAATGCAGCCTGTGTTGATGAAGACTATCCTTGTGAATTAACTTGGTCATTCCCCTTGAATTATGAAGATCCCAAAGATAAAATAAGATATTATAGAGCAAAATTAACTTATCCCCAGAAAGACGATGATCAGCCAATTGGATCTATAGGGGATGATGATAATAAATTAGATATGTACTTGAAAAATGAAACAGATGAACCTGTTACAAATACCACTTCTCTTGGTAATGACAACAGAGATGCTGGAGATTGTAGTAGTGAGGACTATTGCGTTTGGGTACAGATTGGTGGTTCTACGGTCCGCTCATTTGAACCTGGTACTTGGACAATTGATGTAAAAAATGAAAAAACACACAACACAGATGTTAAACATATGGTTATTGAACTACAATATCGTTAATATCCCCTGATTGTATGATATACTGCTAAGATATCTTAAATTTTCTTATTAGGGAACGATTCATATACACCCCATTAGTCGGCGAGAATACATTAGAGGTGTATATAATGGGCTCACAATGGGAAGATAAGAAAAAAGATCACTTAAATATCGTGTTCGTAGGACACGTTGACCACGGAAAATCAACTACTGTAGGAAGATTACTTCTTGACAGTGGGCATATCGAACAACACGTAATCGATAAGAATGAAAAACTTGCATCAGAGCAAGGTAAGGCCGGATTCGGACTAGCCTATGTTATGGATGGACTGAAGGAAGAACGTGAGCGTGGAATTACTATTGATGTCGCGCACAAAGAATTCTTTACTCCTAATTATTACTTCACAGTTATTGATGCTCCTGGCCACCGTGATTTCGTAAAAAATATGATTACTGGTACAAGCCAAGCTGACGCTGCTGTATTATGTGTCGCAGCTAACGATGGAGTAAATGCACAAACTAAAGAACATGCTTTCTTAGCTAGAGTTCTTGGTGTGAAGCAACTTATTGTTAATATAAATAAAATGGATATTAGTGGTGTTGATTACTCTGAAGATAAATATAATTCTGTAGTTACTGAAGTATCTAATCTTCTAAAAACTGCAGGTTTCAATCCTGATGATGTACCAATGATTGCAGGATCATCATTCCTTGGCGAGAATATATTCAATAAGAGCTCAAATATGCCTTGGTACAAAGGACCAACACTTTTTGAAGCAATCGATGCAATTAAAATGCCTCCAAAACCAACTGACAGGCCGCTAAGATTACCAATACAAGATGTTTACAAAATAAGTGGAATTGGTACAGTTCCAGTAGGAAAAGTAGAAACTGGAGTCCTTAACTCTGGTAAAACAGTTGTTTTCAATCCAAGTCAAAAATCTGCTGAAGTTAAGAGTATCGAGATGCACCACACAATTCATGAAAAAGCTGAGCCAGGTGACAATGTCGGTTTCAACGTTAGAGGACTAGCAGCTACTGATATTCGCCGTGGGGATGTTGCAGGATATGCAGACAATGCTCCTGTTTTCGTTCGCCACGATGAAACATTCGTAGGCCAAATACAGATAATGGATATTCCTAAGGCAATTGGCGCAGGATATACTCCAGTTTTCCATGCACACACCTCTCAAGTTGCAGTTCGTTTCGTAGAACTTTTAGAGAATGCTAAGACTAAAGAAGCAAATCCTGCTTTCTTGAAGTCCGGAGATGCTGCATTAATCCGTTTTATGCCTACTAAACCAATGGCAATAGAGGAAATGGCTAACTTCCCTGAATTAGCACGTTTCGCTATTAGAGATATGGGTAAGACAGTTGCTGCTGGCGTTTGTATGAAGATTGAGAAGAAGTAATTCTTAACACGGAGTGAACAGCATGCCAGTTGTAACTACTATCAAACTAACTGGCGATAATCATACCGATGTAGATATTGTTTGTCAGCAAATTAAGCATATATCTGATGAAACTGGTGTAAAATTAAGAGGGCCAATACCTCTACCTACAAAGAAACTTCTAGTTCCTTGCCGTAAGAGCCCAGATGGCGAAGGGGCAGAAACTTGGGATCATTGGGAAATGAGAGTACATAAGAGACTTTTAGAATTAGTTACAAACTCTTCAAAAGATGAAAAATCCCTTAGGAAAGTATTGAGGATACCTATACCAGATAGCGTAACAATCGAACTTTCTCTTCGTAATCTAGGTTAGACTTTCTCTTGCTAGACTTCCCATAGGATCCCATGCCGGCAATATTACAGGTTTAGTTTCTAAAGCTTTTAACATGTCTTTTGTTAAGTATGATTTTGGTGAAGCTATCTCAAACATATGTTCATCAAACCAATTATCATTCATAGTGTAAAATCCTTTTTTACCACTTTCCTCTGCTCCCCATGAATTCTCAACTCTCCATCTTCTTGGTTTGCCATCAATTAAATCTACACCAGTAAAAAGCATTGCATGAGTCATCATAGTTTGGCTATGGCGTAACCTATCTGCCTTATCCATACCAAATTCAACACCATACAAATTCTCATATTCAAATAGATTTGCATCCCACAAACCTCTTTTCCTTTCCATTTGCTTACCAACATCACATCCCATCCATACTGGAATACCATCATTTAATATGTTCTTAGTGATATCTTTCATAGATTCGATATCAATATTAAGATATATTACAGGCGGCCCTCCTGCAACATTTTGTAGAAAATCTACAGTATAGGTTTGCATTGTTTTATTTCTAGGGTCATGAACAAGACATACATAATCTTCCCAGTCAATATCTACATATTCTTTTACAAATTCTTGAGGCGTAATATTACCTTTACTGTGGAAATTATTATCTTTATCTCGCCATTGCCAATCAAAACTTTCAGGAGGTGTACCTAAATGAATACATAATATTTTCCAAATATCACTTATTCTTTTTTCTTTATGAATACGAGCTTCTTCAAAACTACCTCCACCATCAATAATTTTCCTAATCTCACATGCTGAACTTCTCAAAATATCTTTCAACATTACATTCATCCATCTTGTAGAACTACTACTATCTGATTCTGGATATGCGGATTTAGGAACCAATCCATGCTTTCGAATTAAATTCATTGCCATATTCCATTGACCTCCATCTCCTATTGGATCTCCAAGTAAAAAATCAATCGTACGATCATTTATTTCACGATCTGAAGTAGTTATTATTGATTCTAATAAGTGATTTGATCTTTCAAATTTATCCCAAAAGTGAATATGTGACTGACTAAATTCAAAATCTTTTAAATTCATTTTTTTCATAGCACCCACTCTGAATAGATTTAACGCTGCAAAAAGCCAACACCGACCACTTCTTTTTTGATTTGTAACTGACCAATCATCTAATTTTACACTGAATGTAGGAGTTATCTCATTCACTAATTCTCTATTCAAGGTCAGATTTGGGAGAGAAACATTTGTTACAGCATTTTGTGCAATTTTTGCTAACTTATCTTCTTCAAATTTTTTCCTATACTTTTTTATTTGCACTTCAGTTATCTCACTCATAATCAATCACCATTTCTCTTTAAACTCCAATTTTTATACAGGGGCTGGCTCTGCTAATCCAGCTGCTATTAGTGTGTCTGCAATCAATGCTGAACAGGACTCAATATCTCCTGCATTAAGTAATAATTCAGTCCCATCTTCAGCAATTATGGGATCATTCAAATCTTTAATTATTTTTATTCTTCTCAAATCAGACATACTTGAATTTTTTATTTCTAATATTTCGTCTTTAGGAGGCATATGACTAATTTGATAGGGAAACTTTTCTATCTCTCTAATCCTATCCTCATCATCATATTCAGGTTCTTCCCATTCTTTATTTACTTCTACGTCCTTGATTGGAATTAATTCCTCATTGTCAATTACTTCCTGATCCTCATTAAATTCTTTTAGATTAATATGACTTGTCGATACTTGTATTTCTTCGATGATATTATCTGGACCGTTTAGTAAACCTTCCCACTGTACATCCATCTTGTATTTTTCAGTAAAATTAATCATTCCATTATAGAATTTCCGTTCTGCAGGATCATGTCTTCGCCAATCTATTTTATGTAAAGAACCCGATACCCCAAGAGAAATTGTTTGAGCTTTGATCAAATTAGATAATATAGCGTGTTGGGCAAAGGCATTCAATCTTAATCTAGTTGTATCATTAATACACGTTCGTAATGTATTTAACCTTCTAGATTGTAATTGTGATTTAGTAGTCTGACCCCCTTCTTTTCGAATTGTTTCCGAACATTCTGTATCCAAATGATACAATAATTGTCTAACTGCTGACCAAAAATTTTCTCTCGGTAAATTCACCGGTATCGTTTGTGTTTTTTGTTTTCTAGAGACTTCAAAGATAGCCTTTTCAACTTCCATAAGTTCATAATTACTCAATCTTGGAATGTCTTCGTTGCCTAGCACGTGAGTAACCTGTAACAGGTGGGCCACAGGCGATAAATGAACAATCCCCTTCATACATCTATTTCTATGCTTTATGCGTGAATATCAAGAAGTAGTATTGCTCCCCACAATGTGCAGATGTACCCGAGTGGTCAAAGGGGACGGGCTCAAGATCCGTTGCGTAGTGCTTCGCAGGTTCAAATCCTGCCATCTGCACCAAATTAATCTAATACTTGAATTAATTTTTCTATAAATTCTATTGTGCCTTTTTTACCATTCTCATTTGTATTATAATCTGCAGCGTCAACAACTTCCTGGAACCTATTATCAATTGCAACTGACCAACCCACAGTATCAAACATTGGTATATCGTTAGGCCCGTCACCACATGCAATTACGTTTAATGGGTCTATTCCTCGTTGTTTAAATGCCAATTTCAACCCAACAGACTTATCAATTGATGAGGATATTATATGAATAGCAAAACCAGTCTTTACTACTAATAAATCAGACCATTCACTCTCAATCAATAATTCACACATTTTTTCATAGTTTTCATGAGGTCCAAGACACCATTCAGTCTCTCTCCAACGATTGGACTCTATCCCTTTTTCATCAAATCCTTCAATTTTAGTGGCAAGCCATTTTGCTGCTTCTCTAGATCTAGAACCATCTGCTAAAACTTTAATTTCATGCCCCTCTACACTGTCCCATACTATTCCACCATTCTCAGCCACAATGAACCCAGATAAAGCTAAAGACTGCATTATTGGAGTAATATTGGGAAGAGTTCTACCTGATGCCAAGGAAACTAATATTCCCAACTCTTCTAATCTACGAATTAAAGGAATCATTTTGGGGTCAAAACCCTCAAAATCCATTAGTGTCCCATCTATATCAAAAACTACCATTTCCCACTTTCTATCTCGGGGGAACTCTTTCATAACTCTCCGAGAACATAACCTATCAAGATACCACCGCTAAAAATCTTCTATTCATCACCTTCAAACATACCATCCTTTTCCCATGACTATGGGGGAGGAAGGCGAGGATTTTTTAATCCTAGAAGACGATGAATTTCAATCTTCAGAATCAGCAGATTCTCCAAATAAACCAATATTTAATATTAAAAATGATATTGTAAATCAATTCTCTAAGATAAAAAAAATTACACATTCAAATAAAGAAAAGATTTCTAATCCTGTGGATTTAGATGATTCTTCATTATTAGCATTAGATGGTGTTTACAATTTTGACTGGAATATACGTGGGATGGATTGTCCAGATTGTGCCATGAAAGCATCCAAAGCCATTCGAAGATTGTCTGGTATCGAAGATTGTAATGTTTCAGCAACTGAAGGACGAGTAAACATATCTCTTGATGTTGCTAGAGGTACAACATCTAAGATAGCCTCTCTTCTTGATAAATTAGGACACTCTGCAGATGTTGATTGGTTTTCTGTATCTGGCCAAAATATTTCAGATATAGAATATAGAACAGGATTAAGTAGAAATAAATTAATTTCTTATATCTCTAATATAATTGGCATATTGTCAGTTAGAGTCAAATCTGAAAGATTAGAATTACAACTTTTAGAAACGTTTGATACAAAAATTATCTCAAATAGGAAGAAGAAATTAGGTATCTTATTCGGTAAAAATTATTTCTTAATTAAGAATAATAATTCTTACTTAGATAAAGAACACCTTCAATTAGTTGGTGCAGTTCTAACAATCCCATTTCTTCTACTAATTGTATTATTGAATCAAATACCTGCAGTACCAGATTTAATTATCTTTGCAATCTCGCTTATTGGAATTTCTCTCTCATCTTATTATATGTTTCAAGAAGCAATTGTAAGTATACAAAACAGAATTCTGGGTTTTCAGGTATTAACATCATTGGCTGTAATTGGTGCATTTCTATTAGGAGAATATCCCGAGGCCCTTATGGTTTCTGGATTGGTAGGACTATCGGCCCATCTTGAGAATAGGGCTTTAATTAGGGCTAGAGAGGCAATGCAGGGTGGTTTTGATAGAATACCAAAGTATGCTAGAATTAATACAAATACTCCACAATCACAATCCAAAATGACGAATGTTTCAAAAAATATTTTATTATCTGTGAACCAAGATCATGGCGATGGTTTAATGCCTATTGAAGCAGTAAATATTGGAGACAACATAGAAATTAGATCTGGTGAAATAATACCCATTGATGGAATAATTATAGAAGGAAATGGAGAAATCGACAAAGCCCCTCTTACAGGAGAACCAATGCCTGTAACTGTCAAAAAAGGTGACTTTGTTGAGGCTGGCTTAGTCTTAAAACGTGGACCTATCCTTGTTAAATGTCAATCTGTAGGAAATGAAACTAGACTTTCAGGATTAATGGAACTAGTCAGAAAGTATCGAGATATGCCTACTAAAAGACATACAGTAATTGAAAAATTTACTTCTATATGGGTTCCTTTTGTTTTAATAGTTGCTCCTATCATAGGAGTTATCACTGGTAATTTATTCAATACTTTGATATTATGGGTTGTTTCTTGCCCCTGCTCATTATTACTTGCATCGCCAGTTCCACATGCAACAGCACTTTCTGTAGCATCTAAATCAGGATTAGTTGCTAGAGGGGGCGATGTATTGGAAATTGCCGCTGAAATAGATCTAGCACTGTTCGACAAAACAGGAACACTTACTACAGGAAAGTCTACTTTGAAAGAGATATACACAATTAGAAGTTTTAATGATGATGAGGCAATAAGTTTAGCATCAGGATTAGAAAATAAATCTAATCATCCATATGCCATTAGTATTCTAAAGGAACTTAAAGACAGAAATTTAAATGCTTCAAAAGTCTCAGAAATAAAGGACGGTATAGCAGGAATAACAGGACAAAGTAATTCCAAATCAGTGATAATAGGCAGATTAGATTGGCTAGTAGATTTTGGTATTGAGATACCTAAATCAATCC
>Ga0315315_10005160_pt1 | contig 12047 bp, 9 predicted proteins | sample M140m3416metaG_FD_203699 | JGI IMG/M metagenome (GOLD analysis project Ga0315315, IMG submission 203699) | Ammonia-oxidizing marine archaeal communities from Monterey Bay, California, United States - M1 40m 3416 | ecosystem: Environmental > Aquatic > Marine > Intertidal zone | place: USA...
TTACCCCAAGAATGAAACCAAAAGTCTTTTTTAAAGTGATAATAGTCAAATCCTGCAACTATTGAATACTCAACTATATTACTTATTAGCGATCTTTGTTTTGAAACATAATCATTTATTACTTCAGGTATCACGACTTCTTCCCATACTTCTTGACTAGTTGCTACTATTTCTCCATTGGGTGCTGAGTATTGTCCATCTAATGTTATATTGTATCCCTCCTGAAGAGCCAAATATGTATAGTGTAATGTCCCATTGTCCAGCACCCAGTCTGCCAAAGGGTCAAAGCCGTATGGTTCTGCAAGCCTTTGAACAGCTCCCACGTTAAAAGATAATTTACCCTCTTTAATTTTTAGTCTAAATCTCTCTGATGCTTCAAAGTATTTTATATCTGCAAATCCATCTGCTAAGTATTCTACTTTACTAACCCATTTATCAGCAACATATCTTACAAAATGGTGCTGGTTGACATAGTCTACACCTAATCTTCTTACAAAATCAGCCTCGAACAAATACTCAAAACCATCAACTCTACCGATTGTCGCGGCATCAGAATAAGAATTTTCCGTACCATTATAAAAAGTGTTGGCTCTGTTCTCATATCCAAATCGTTTTATTTTTCTAATACCTACAGAAAATGTGTAGTCAAAAGGGGTTTCTATTGTTTGCTCTTTTAGTGCGCCAGATGTTACAGACCATATTTGATCATCACCTAATGATGTACCACCATTAACTGCTGCGTATACGGTAGAATATTTAAATATTTTATGTATTCCTTGCGCATTACATGATGGCACTAATATTCCAAAAAATACAACATAAAATAAAATTAGCACTAACCAGAATGATAAGTACGAAACATCAGGTTTAAAAAATTCTTTTAATCTTTTCATTTCTTTAATACTTTTGTAGTGCTTGTATTGCCATTATATGTTACATTAAAATTATATATACCTGCAGGAAGTAAACTTACATCTAATTTATTTAGCCCTTTTGCAGTTTGGCTTTCTTTAACTCTTATTATAAGTTTACCTGATATATCATATACCTTTATATTTACAGCACCATTTGTTAATATGTTTAGTACATCACCCATAGGGTTAGGATACATAACAATGTTATGTCCTCTAAGTAAATTTCTAGTATCTAAAGGACTATCCCAAGAGCAGCTCCAATATATTTGTTGACATTTATCATCCCAAGAATTATTACAACAATAAGGGTCTATCATTATTACCCATGCATAACATGTATCATTTAGCCAGTAAGGTATACCAGGTCCGTCAATACACCCTGCATCATACAAACAACTACCATCATCTGTATTATATACAGCATCGTAATTATGAGCAAGCGGATCCATACAACCCTCTAAGACATCTATGCAATTACCGTTGTCTGTATTAGCTAAAACATCGTAATTAAAGGCGTTTTCATTTGTGCAACCATATACTATATCAAGACAAGAGAAGTCCTCTGTATTGGCTTCTAAATTGTAATTAAAAGCATTTGGGTCTGTACATCCAGGAGTTACTGGAATACACGATCCATTATCGGTGTTAGCAACAGCATCATAATTAAATGCAGTAGAATCACTGCACCCAAATATAAAAGGGATACAATTATCGCTTGCTGTGTTTGCTTCTTCATTATAATTATACATTGTAGGATCCATGCACCCTATTATAACGGGGATGCAACTACCATTATTGACATTAGCATCTATTTCAAAGTTAAATGCAAGAGGATCCGTACACCCTGGAACGGGGTATATACAATTATCGTTATTTACGTTTGCCGTGCTATCATAGTTAAGAGCTAACTCATCTGTACAACCAAAATACAAACAAGACTCATCAGCCATATTAGCATCTAGGTTATAATTCCATGCCTCAATATTCATACACCCTACAACTACTGCTACACAACTTTCGTCATCTACATTAGCAAGGGCATCATAATTAAATGCAAATGGCGAAGTACAACCCTCTACTATTTCTATACAGCTATTATCAGAAGTGTTAGCTTCAGGATTGTAATTTAAAGATTGTTCATCTAGGCAACCGTACATTGTAGGTACACAATAATCTCCGCAAAAAGGAAGACCGTTGTATACATGCCAAAAAGGAGGAGCATATGATTTTAAAGTTCCAGCACCATTGTTTGCAAATGGATACATACCACCTTGCAGTGTTACAATATTATCTGAATTAATAAGTCTAAAAGAATTGTGCATAGTCTGGAAAGCAACTTCTGCAGGAGGGGTTTGTGAGTTAGCTATTTCAAAGTAATATACTTTAACGGGTTTATCTGTTTCTAGTGTTACACTAAATTCTTGTGAGTAGGAACCAGGACCCATAGTGTATGTACCAAGAATACTATCTTCTTGCACAACACCTATATAGCAGTCACCCCAACCGTCACCACCATCGTCTTCTATAATAAGAGTGTAGTTACATGTAGGTATTATTTCGTTTAATGTAGCTTGCGGATTGTAGTTAAAAGCATTAGGATTAATACAACCTAGCGTATGTAATGTTTCGCAACTACCATCATCAAAATTAGCAAAAGGACTAAACTCTATATATGTATTATTTGTACATCCCTCTACAATAGGTAAATCACATTGTTCTAACCATATAGGGCCTGAATAAGCAGCGCTACCAAAAGAAGCAGAATCTAAAGACCATAAAGTATCCACACTACCACAAGGCTCTGAGTCACCAAGTATTATAAAGTCTCCATCTGTACCACCACCGTATAAAGATCCTTCAAGACCATCACCGTAAGTATCGCTTAATATAAGCTCTACACCCGTCTCAGGTACACATAAATCATATATAATAGTTTGATTAGATTGCTCGTAAGAGTATTCTCCAGCTGTAACACTTTCTATAGCACCGCCTGTTGATAAGTCTGTTAATATCCACCCAGTCTCACTTGGATATTGATCTAATGTAAGCTTAAGAATCATCTTAGCCTCACCGTCAGAACAACTTATGCCAACACAGCTATTGTCGTCTGTTTCTGCCCAAGGATTAAAGTTAGGTGCTTCTGGGTTAGTACATCCATACACGCCTTCTGGTTCAGGAGGTAGTGGTGCTTCGCAATCTCCTGCGTCATAACCAAACTCTTCACAATTAAAGTTTATAGGAGTTCCGTTCCATGTGTAAGAGCCGTCATCACAAAAACCATCACCCAACCAATTGTCAGGAGATTCAGTGCCTGCGCAGTCTACAAATATGCTATCTTGCGAATAACATGCTAAACTACTAAATAATAAGGCGAATAGAATTTTCTTCATTGCTTTGCGAATTTTTCAACCCCTGATATGCCAAAACAGCCAAGTACAACCCAAACAAAAGAATCGTAGACAAACTCGTTAATAACTAAGTCTGTACCCACCCATCCAGTAACAAGGTCTGCTACCATGATCATGCACATAATTGCAAAAGCTATAAATCCAACTACAGCTTTTTCGTTCCAAGAATTATCGTTTTTAAATATTTCCATAATTTTAATATTCAGTTACTTTTATTTTCCCATATAACCAAGTAGCACAATCTCTAAAAACATACCCTTGCGCTACATTTGCATTTTCATTAACTTTTCTAAAGTTGTTTAAACTTCTTAAAGTATATTTATAAGTTCCTTTTGGTAAATTAAAATCTTTTTGACTAAAAGAAATCTTTATTGGATTTGTTCTATTGCTTGAAAGATTTGTTGTGTGTATAGTTCCAGTTGCTATATAAGATCCAGCTCTCATATTATTTAAATCAGTATCATACAGGTTTAAATCTTCTGCAAGCTCTATAGACTCTAGACTTTCTTTAAAAAATCTAGATTGGTAATGACTAACAGCGTTTTCAGGATTACTAATGCTTCCACTTATTAGTTGCTCAACAGCGCTAGTGGTACCATAATTATCATTATCTAATAAAACATTATCACCTGCATATCTAGATAGCGTTCTTGCTACACCTTGCGCGTAGCGCATTGAGTTTCCATTATATTGACCTAAATTATAATAATCATAATAATTTATATTTAAAGGTGTATCAGATGCAATTAAAATAGGATCGTAATTTTCGTCTGTTATAGTAAAAATTAAAAGATCTCTATATGCTCTAAGCAATCCAGGCAACTCCTTTAAGTGTATGTGTTGCTCAAAAATTTGAAGATTTGGCCCTGAACTAGGGGCTTGTGGATTACCTTGAAATACAACAGCTTCTCCTTCCGCATCTGTTATATCTATACTTAAATCAAAATTGTCATTACGCCTTGCTGTAATGTCAACTTTTTGCGCGTTGTCTAAAGATATTTTAATCATGTTATTCTTTTTTTACTATGAAAGAACCGTACATCCAGGTTCTAGATTTTTTAAAATATGGCTCTCCATCTTTAATAGATTTATTTTCTTCTACATCCGAAGCAACTTTAAGTTCGTATGAATATGTTCCAACTGGTATAGAAAAGCTCATAGCGTCACACTTTATAGCTAAATTTCCTACACCACCTCTACGACTGTGCCCAAAACTTTTTGCGCCACTTGGAAAATCATAATCCATATTAGAATTTGTAATTGCATGATAGGCAAATCTTTGTGTAGCTCCTGACATAATTTCATCTATAGAATTTTCATAGTGACTATGATGATGATATGGAGATCCAGAAAAAAGAGAATCCCCTACATAAAACATTACTTCGTTAGTTTCTTTAGATGCTTTTTTACTATCAAAAGTAACAAATGGATGATAAAAATCTTCCTCTCCTTCAATAGCTATTCTTCTGCTGTTCAAAAGATTTCTAGTAGCTTGTGCTAAAATTTTTCTTAACTCCCACCTGCTTGAAGTACCTTCATTGTAGTCTTCCCACCAACCTTCGTCTCCTTGAAAAAAATTAGGGTCTCTTTCATCTCCAATTTGAGTATTACTGAATATGTGTGTTGCTTTTTTGTTTTTATCATATATAGTAAGAAAAACATGATCCATAACATATTCATAAGGAGGTAGGTTTTCACCAATATCATTTCCATCTTCATCACGATGTGTCGTAACAAATGTTACAAATTGATAGTCGCTGCCGTCTTCATTTTTAATAGAAAAATCTAGAAAAAGAGAATCTCCAGCTCTGTAAATTATATCTACTTTTTTTGATGCCTCTAAGTTTACTGTTGCCATTTTACTCTTTTTTTACTATAAATGATCCGTACATAATAGTCTTAGTGTTTTCAAAATACGCCTCTATAGGTGGTGCATCCGCTATTAGCCCAGCAAGTGAGCCATCGTTAATTTTAGGCACTAAACGTGAAGCAACTTTAAGTTCGTATGAGTAGTTTCCAATTGGTATACTAAAACCCATTGCGTCACATTTTATAGCTACGTTACCCTTAACACCATAATTGTTCATTCTTTCAAAGTGATCTGAAGAAATTTCACTAGAGCCAACAGTTGAATTAGTGCCTCCGTACTTTGTAGTAATCGATCTACGAAGAGTTTTTTCATTGTCGGTTGCTAAAGATGTTATTTGGCTAATAGATTCTAAATAACCAAACATCAGTTCACTATTATTATAGTCGCTTAATGATTCGGGTCTATAAAACTGCTTGTCAAATTGCAAATACATTACATCATTAGTTTCCTCACTAACTGTTTTGCTTTCGTTTGAAACAAAAGGGTGAAAAGGATCAGACATTCCTCTTAAGGCAATAGTTCTACTTTTTAAAAGATTTTTAATAGCTTGACCTATAATATTTTGCCAATATTTTACTGCAGCACTAAGTGTAACACCTCCAGGATTGTTCTGTTTATTATGTATTTCCCACCAAGATTCTTCATTTATGTCGGCTATATTTACTGACTTCTCTGTTTGATTTGCATAATAGTTGCTAGCAAAGCCTGTATAATTAGAGAAAATTGCTATTGATTTTCTATTTTTATCATATATATTAAAAAAAATATGGTCGTCAGTATGTACACGATCTATAACAAGACCCCCAGTATGAATTGGATTTGGATTAGTGTTATATCTAAACCGATAATCATTTCCTTCTTCATCTAAAATAGATAAATCTAAAAGAAACGAATCACCAGCTCTATAGGTTATATCTATATTCTGTGATGTATCTAAATTAATTTTTACCATTTTTTTATTATTATATATCAGCTATAGTAAGTTCAGCTCCATAAATTTTATCACTAGTTGATGTTGTATTAACTTTTATTAACAAATAGTTTGTAGCTGTTGATGATATATATGTATCAGTACTAGTTTTAGTATTATAAAAATGTATGTTAGAGTTTGCAACACCAACTTGTTTTAATGTTGCAGCTCCAGTAGTGTAGTTTACATCATAAAAATAAGAGCTTCTATTTTGAGATGCGTACACCTGACCGTGTGTTACCTTTTTTCCTTTAGGTATTTCTATCATGGCATACATCTCTATAGCAGAACTACCAGGCCTAATAGAAAAACTATTTGCAGTATCATCTTCCACTAAAACTCTTTCGTAGCTAGCGTCATCATTAGACATAAACTCGTTAGGTAAAACTTTTATTTTATTATCATAACTAGTACTACCAATATCGCTTACTATAAACCTTCTAACCTCGTCAAGTTCTTCTTGTATTAAACCCATTTGATATACTAAAGCTGTCATAGCAGGCTCTTTAAAAGGGGTGTCTGCTATTTTATTTAAATAACCCGCATCAAATTCATCTTTGAGTAAATCCTTATTACTACCTGTTAAACTATGAACTGCTGTATATTTTTTATTTGCTAAAGCCATATTATGTTGTTAAATCAAATACTAATTCTATTGTAACGTTCTGCCCACTATCAGGATCGTCTGTCGGATCTATTCTTACAGCCATAGCTTCACCTTGACTAAAAGAATTTGTAACTCCAGTCATATCAAACTCAACTGACGTATTAGCACCTACAGTTTCAGTTACTGCACCCATAGCAGTACTAACTGTGCTGCTATTAGCTCCTTTGTATAATTTCATCTCTGTACTTCCCAAACTAGTCTCACTTCTTACCCACATTGTTTTTACATAACCATCATAAGGCCATATAAATGTAGTGTATTCTGGAGCTCCAGTAGATGTTGTCTGCTCATTTATACTACCATTTAAAGGAATATATCTTGAATAAGGATAGCTCATAAAAAACCCAGCATGTATAAAATGATGGTGAGCACTTTTTATTTGTAAATTAGATGTATTAAGACTTTTAACTCCAGCTAGATCTGTTAATTCAGAATCCATTAATGCTCCTGATGAAGTTACATTCGCTGTGTTACATGTAATTTTAGCTGTGTTTGCCGCAACATCTGTTGCAATGTCAATACCATCAACCGTACCTGTAACAGTTAAATCTCCACCAACTGAAACATCATTATTAAAATATGAATGTCCACCAGCAACATAAAGAGAGTAAGCGTTAGTAATAGTTTGATTTGTACTTGCTATTGGTGCTCCTTTTATATAAACTGTAGAAGCGTTTGTAGTTGTTACAGACGAGTTTGTAGACATTAGTCTAGGATTCTCAACCACAACGTGATTAAAAGCAGTAGCTGTACCTGAACCAGAAGTACTAGTGTCTGTTATATCTTGAGCGTCAACATGCATTGCTACACCGTCACCACTTGCTGTTACACTTTTATCACCATCTAATATTAATTTTTTAGTGAAAGTTTTTTCTCCAGCAATTGTTTGAGTGCCTGATAAATTTACTAAGTTAGACGTGTCAAGACTTTTGATGCCTGCTAAGTCTGTAAGTTCAGAATCCATTAAAGCTCCTGCTGCTGTAACATTTGTTGCGTCAGTAACGTCTGCTGATGCTTCAATTGCATCTAACTTAGTCTTATCACCATCAGCAAACGCACCTTCACTTGGTTTTACTTGAAGTGTAGATATTGTTACACCTTTAACGCCAGCTAAATCTGTAAGCTCCGAGTCCATCAAAGCTCCAGCAGCGGTTACATTTGCAGTGTCTGTAACATCAGCATCTGCCTCTATTTCTTCAAGCTTACTGTAATGCGCACTAGACATTAAACCATCGGAAGAACCTGTAGCTACTGAATATGTAGTATTAGTATCGGTAGATACAAAATTTAATTTTCCAGAAGAATCATCATATGTAACAGATATATTGGTTTCGGTACCACCATCTACCATAGCCCCTACAATATCCTGAACTTGCTCATCTGTAAGTTGAGTATTGGTATCCGCTGTCATGTCATCCACTACAAGGTCTATTGTACCATCAGTATCATCATACGCTGCAGATATTCTTGTTTCTGTATTAGATGTAAACATTGCGCCTACTACATCTTGAACTTGTTCTGTTGTTAAAACAGTGTCTGTATCTACTACAGTATTAGTAAAAGTAATTTTATCACCACTTCTAGCAATAGAAAGTCCAGTACCAGCTTCTAGTATTACATCATCTGTAGATCCGCTGCTATCTGTTAATCTTATTTTCTCTTCATCAGAGTTTTCTCCGTCCACACAAGAAACAGAGTATGTAGTATTGGTATCTGTAGGTATTGTGGGTTTATTTAATATTTCCGCATCTCCACTTGTTGCGTTCCAGTCTGATTTTACATTAACCTCTGCTCCCGCAGATATACCTAAAAGCTTTGTAGAGTCTGCAGAAGGATAGCTTGTTTTCGCAGTATTCGCTGCTATTGCAGCTTCTTGTTCTGCGGTTATACTACCTGCAGGACCTGTTTCTCCTTTAACTCCTGTAGCACCTGTTTGTCCAATAGTAACAATACCTATATTAGCTTGTGAGTTTTTAATGTTACTAGTAGTAGCTTTGGTATTTGATTGAACCTTTATTTCAGGCGTTGTAGTTTGTAATGATATTTTTATATCTTCAGCCATTATGTATGATTTGTGCAATATAATTGCGTAATTTTCATTTTCTCATCTTTTACCCATTTAATCTCATACCAGTCTACAATTTCATATGGATGTTTAAAATCGACAGTAACATACTTAAAATTACCCGAATCTTTATAAAGTCTATGTATTAATGAAGGGCTACCTCTAAAGTTTCCAATTTTAAATTTTCTTTCAACGGTTTGAGCTGTTATTACAAAGTTTATAGTTTGAGAAAGTTTTGTGTTAGGGTTTGTAATTTTAAAGATAAATTCTTCATCATCACCAAGAGACTTTAATTTTAAAGCGGTTATTATGTTTCCCCCTCCTATAACATGATTTTCAAAATTAGTAAATTCAAACTTATAATTAATAGTTCTTTGTTCTAAATTCTTAATTTTTGTATTGTAGTCAGTTTGAAAATCTATCCTATTATAAACATAAGGATTTCCTTGTGCGTAGGTTTGATCGATTTTCATTAAGGTATTAAAGGTAACGTCTAGTCCTCTATCATCATAAAAAGTTTTTATAGCTGCGTGGCCTGGTATGCCTGTAGTATTACTTTTATATCTATCTATTTCAGACTGTTTGAGCGCTACTATTTCTGAATGAATTGGAAACTGACTAATCGCATTTTTAAGTGTTCTTACATTTATTGTTGCTTCTAAATGCGGTAGTGTAATATCTGGATTTACTTCACCAGTATCAAAAATAGGTGCATATACAGGATATTCTTCTATTAAAATTGGCGATCTATCTTCTCTTTCTAAAACTGTTAGTGTAAAACTTTCAGTTACTGTTATTATGTATCCTTCACCAGGCTCAAAAAATTGTAATGTATTTGTATTATTTGCAGCGCCTTGTTCTGTCCATTGTCTTCCAGCAGAATCTTCTATTAAAATTATTTTATTTCTATCGCGTCTAACAGTTAGTGTAATATTTCTATGTTTATCTATACACCAAGGAAACCAGTTATCTGTTCCCGCAGCAAAAGTAAATGAAAATCCTGGCTCACCATTTTCCAAAACTTTTTCCCCACCTTTTAAACTTAAACTGCTTGGCCTGGATCCCCTACTTTTTACTACTTGATAAACCTCTTCGTCTACCAAATTAATTAAAGTATTTGAACTTGATAAATTTGTGTCACCATAATAAACTAAACCATCTTTATTATATACAGCAACTAAATTATCTATATCTTTAAAAACTACGTTTGCTGTACTTCCTACGGTTGACCATTTTAAAAAAGTAGAAATATAAGATACTTCGTAATGAATTGGAATCATGTGATCAAAAAGATCTGGACCTGCTGGTGCTGGCCTTATTTCTTCAATAATTGCTTTAGTATAAAGGTCTCCCCAATTTTCTCCACTATTAGATACTAAATCTTGAATTTCAATTATACCACCCATTACCCTATATTTATAAAACCTTCAACGTTAAATAGCTGACCACTTACGCTTAATTGGTAGTTATTACTTATGACTGGAACACCATCTATATTTTCTATATTGCCTTGCACGCAGGTACCATTTAAATTTATAGTGTGTATTCCATTTGCGCTTGTTTCCAGAATAGTATACTCTATGTGTAATGACGCACTAAAATTCCCTGTAACCACAGGTTCAGATAAGGGTTCAAATGAAACAGAAAAATCAACAAACTCTTGACCTTGAATAATAAAATTATTTTCTAGATGAAAGTCTGTATGATTAAGATTGTTAGGTATAGTGTTTACATAATCTATCTGGTAGGAGTTGCTAAGAGATACTGAAGATGCCGTAGAATAATTGCAGTATATATCTTTTAGTTTAAACACATAGCGAGTCCAATTGCTAGTAATATTTTCTATAAAAACTTTTTCTACTTTAATGCCGTCTGCCCTCGAAGTGTTAATTTTCAAGGGCAGTCTTATTATCTGATAACCATCAGAGTTAATTTCAGATATAGTTTTTGACATTTCAATGTTACGCTTTTAATCCTTCAATAGTTATATTAGTCATGTGTTCTACACTGCTTCCGTCTACATCTTGAATTATAATGTTTGCTTGTGAATCTAATTTCATAACAACAGGGATGTAAGCATACCAAATTTCTTTAGCACCAAACCATCTTTCTGTAAGAGTAGATCCATCACTGCTGTAATATTTAGTTCTACCTGTATCTCTAACGTATCCAATTTTTAAATATTTAAAATAATTACCACTAGCTCCAGCAACAGAATTACATTTAAATTCACAACCAATAACATTAAAAGCACTATTTGCTATTTGATGAATACTTTCCGTGGGTGATCCTTCTAATACAGACTGTTTTGGTATTCTTTTATCTGAAATAGCAAGTAATTCTGAAGGCTTGTCAAGGTTGTGAGAAATATTACCAACACCTATATTAATATTATTAGTAAAAGTACTACTTCCATACTCAGTAACTTTCCAGCTAATCGCAGAAACAGCTGAGGCATCTAAAGTAGGCGGGTTAGCGCTTACGCTAATTGTATCTCCAATTGCGTGTGAAACATAAGTAGCATCTACAAATTCAGCTGAATATAAATACGCATCTTCTTCACCTATATTTTGGGCTTTAACAGTAAAATATTTACTGTAAACACCATTACTTATATCATTTACATCAAATGAGTAAAGCGAAAGATGCTTACTATTAAACTCAGCGTAAGAATGTGTATTATTACCTCCATGACCAATATTTTTCTTAGACGGTAAATCTTCTCCGTTTGATTTTTTAATACCATGCTCAATAGGATTTTTATATATAACATCTACCTTAGAAGAAGAACTTGAAGCTGGATGAACACCCGCGCTTCCTGTTACTATATATTCTTGCCCTGGAGTGTTGTTAGGTGAACCATAAGATGTGTGTTCCGCGGAACCTGCTGTAATTCTAACTAATTCACCTGGGTAGCAACTACTTAAATTAACATCTTTTATTTCATAATGATGATTCATCCCTGCAGGAACATTTTTAAATTTATTCCAAGGTTTAAATATTGTTATTTTAGAGTTTCCACTATTAGCAGCACTAGGATTAACGTCTGCAGCAGTACTTTTAAGTTTAAGTTTAATTTTAACTGTTGGTGAATCGTTTCCACCAGCAACTGTTCTTGCAGCGTTTGGACGTATTCCAGTATTGTTACTAAAA
>Ga0315315_10005162_pt1 | contig 12045 bp, 8 predicted proteins | sample M140m3416metaG_FD_203699 | JGI IMG/M metagenome (GOLD analysis project Ga0315315, IMG submission 203699) | Ammonia-oxidizing marine archaeal communities from Monterey Bay, California, United States - M1 40m 3416 | ecosystem: Environmental > Aquatic > Marine > Intertidal zone | place: USA...
AATGAAAATTCAAAAATGGAAGAAATTAATACAAAAAAATATATTCTAGAATTTGGAGCCTGGACTGGTGTTGTACTTGTTTCATTTGCAATTATGTTATTTTTTTTAGATGCACATTATGAAAATAGTACCACAACTCAAATAATTAATGCTTTGATTCAATTCTCTGGAATTACATTGGCATGTTTAAACTTTAAAAAAGCTAATTCAAATAAAATTTCCTGGTCTGAAACTAGAAAAATTGGTACTGGTGTTTCACTTATTATTGCACTTATTTCAATATTATATACTTTTATTCTCACTAATTTTATTGAACCAGAATTCATGAACAAAGTCCTGGAGTTATCATATTATGACACGATGGAACAGTACCCAGAAGCATTAGCTAATATGGACCTTAATCAGTTCATCGAAACTTCAATGCCATGGACTTACCTTACTTATCCATTTATTTTATTTTTTTCTGTGCTTTTCGGATTCGTATTTAGTGTAATTTTAGGATTATTTTTGAAAACCAAAAATGCACTCTAATGCAACTTTCAATTATAATTCCATTATTGAATGAGCAAGATTCTATTGAAGAATTAAATAATTCTATAATTAGAATAGTTTCTTTGATGAAAATCAAGTTTGAGATTATTTACATTGATGATGGTAGTTTTGATAATTCATGGGATTTAATTAAAAAGTTCTCTATTGAATCAAAAGAAGTAAAAGGAATCAAATTCTTAAGAAATTTTGGAAAATCACAGGCTCTTTATGCTGGTTTTATTGAATCTCAAGGTGCAGTTGTTATAACAATGGATGCTGACCTGCAAGATGATCCAAACGAAATACCAAATCTGTATAATAAAATCGATAAAGAAAATTTCGATCTAGTTTCAGGCTGGAAAAAGAAAAGATATGATTCAATTATATTCAAAAATTTACCTTCAAAAATTTTTAATTGGGCTGCAAGAAAAACCTCTGGAATTAAATTAAACGATTTTAACTGTGGAATTAAAGCTTACAAAAAAATTGTCATAAAAAAAATTGAATTAAACGATGGAATGCACAGATACATTCCAGTCCTTGCAAAAAATGCAGGTTTTAAAAACATTTCAGAAAAAATTGTAAAACACCATCCACGCAAATATGGAAACACAAAATACGGGGCAGATAGATTCGTCAAAGGTTTTTTAGACTTAATCACTCTTTGGTTTACACACAAATTTGGTAAGCGTCCTATGTATTTTTTTGGATTTATAGGAACAATTATGTTACTGATTGGTTTCTTTTTCTCTTTATTTTTGGGAATTGACAAACTTTTTGTTCAGAAATCTGGAAGATTGATTACAGAAAGACCTGAATTTTATATAGCACTTGCAACAATGATAATGGGATCTCAATTTTTTTTAGCTGGATTTTTGGGTGAAATAATATTAAAAAATAAGAAAACAAAAAAACATTTTATAATTTCTGAAAAATCAAATGAATGAACAAACTTTAATTAAAAAAAATTATGAGATTTGGACTAAAGATCCCTTTGACAAAAAAACAATTTCTAAAGTAAGACATCTAAAAAAATTTAACTCTGAAGATTTCAATGATTCTTTTTATAAAGATTTGACTTTTGGTACCGGAGGTATGAGAGGCATTGTTGGATTGGGGCCTAACAGAGTTAACAAATTTACGTTTGGAAGAAATACACAAGGAATTTCTAATTATATATTAAAAAAATTTAACAGAAAGTCAAATTCTGTTGTCATTGCTTTTGATTGTAGAAATCAAAGCGAATTTTTGGCTAAGAAAGTTGCTGAAATATTTAGTGCAAATAAAATAAAGGTTTTTTTATTTAACTCACTGAGACCAACCCCTGAACTTTCTTATGCTTTGATAAAACTAAAGTGTGTATGTGGGATTGTTATAACTGCTTCCCATAATCCATCAAATTACAATGGATACAAAGTTTACTGGCAGGATGGGGGACAAATTGTTCCTCCGATAGATTTTAGATTGATCAAAGAAATTAATAATATTAATTTTTTTGATATAAAATTCAAAGGAAATAAAAATCTTATAAAAATAATTGGAAAAAAAATTGATGATGATTTTGTGAAAGATTGCATTAATAATGGTAAAATTGGAAATTCTATTAGAGATAATTATAAAATAGTATTTACTTCCTTGCATGGAGCCTCTTATCTAATTGGTCCGAAAGTTTTGAAAAAAGCTGGTTATACCCAATTAAAAATAGTTAAAGAACAAGCAAAACCTGACGGAAACTTTCCTACCGTTAAATCACCTAATCCTGAGGATGAAGAGGCGTTAAAAATGGCTAAAAATTTAGCAAAAATGAATAATTCAGATATATTTATTGGAACTGATCCTGATTCCGATAGACTTGGAATTGGATATAGAACGAAGTCTGGAGAATATATGATTCTAAATGGAAACCAAACAATGATATTATTAACTGAATTTCTTTTGAGTAAATATAAAACTGACTTAAATCAATCTTATTTTATAGGATCTACTGTTGTTTCTACTCCAATGATAAAAAATTTAGCAAAAGCCTATAATGTTGATTTGAAAATAGGTTTAACTGGATTCAAATGGATTGCAAAGATGATTTATGATCATCCAAACCAAAAATTTATTGGAGGAGGTGAAGAAAGTTATGGATATCTTGTTGGAGATTTTGTCAGAGATAAAGATGCTGTAACGAGTTCCCTACTAGCTTGTGAGCTTGGTTCAGAATGCAAAAGTAAAAATATTGACGTTAAGGAATATTTAATTAATTGTTATATAAAATATGGTTTTTTTAAAGAAAAACTAATATCTCTAGAAAAGAAAGGTGTTAAAGGAAATAAAGAAATTAAATCAATTATTGAAAATCTAAGAAATAACCCCGCAAAAGAATTAGCCGGTAGCGAGGTAATTCTTATTCAAGATTTTCAAAAATCAGAGCAAATAAAATGTAAATCTCAAAAAAAAATAATTTTGAATTTTCCAAAATCAAACCTTTTGATTTTTGAATCAGAGGATGGCAGTAGAGTTGCTGTTAGACCAAGTGGAACAGAACCAAAAATAAAGTTTTATTTTAGTGTAAACATGAAATTGAGGTCAAAAGAAAAATATGAAAGAGCAAATAGTATTTTAGAAAAAAAAATGGATTGTTTAATTTCAGAATTTAAATTTTAAATATGACTTACTTTAAAAAGATTTTTAAGTATGCGATACCATATAAAAAATACATCGTTTTAAATATATTTTTTAATATTCTATATGCTCTTTTTAGTGCACTTTCATTCTTATCCTTAATGCCCATGCTTGAGGTTCTTTTTGGTGATAATAAAAAAAAATACAATAAACCTGAATTTGACAACTTATCTAATTTTGGGAATAATCTTGAAGAATGGCTAAATTTCCAGGTAAATTCTTTCTCTGGTGAAGATCCTAAAAAAGCGTTGATTTTTGTCATAACGACAGTAATTATACTATTCTTTTTTAAGAATTTGTTCAATTATTTGGCAATGTATTTTATAACATTTTTACGCAATGGTGTTTTAAAAGATTTAAGAGAGGATGTTTATAAAAAAATAATTTATTTACCACTCCCATATTTTTCTGAGAAAAAAAAGGGTGATGTAATTTCTCGAATTACTGCTGATGTCCTTGAAATTCAACACTCATTTTTATCAATATTAGAATTAATAGTCAGAGAACCTTTAACCATATTCTTCACAATTATTGCAATGTTTTTAATTAGCTATAAATTAACTGCATTTGTACTTTTCTTTATACCAATTTCAGGTTTTATAATTTCTTTAATTGGCAAATCATTGAAAAACACTTCTAATATTGTTCAGCAAGAACAAGCGGAAATATTATCAATTACTGAGGAAACATTAAATGGACTTAAAATTATTAAGGGTTTTGTTGCTGAATTATTTTTCTTAAATAAATTTAAAAAAACAAATCAGAAATTTTACAAATATTCCAATAAGCTAATCAATCGACAAAACTTAGCAAGTCCACTCAGTGAATTTTTAGGAATTTCAGTAATTGGAGTTTTACTTTGGTATGGCGGACAACTAGTGTTAGTAGATTTAGACTTAAAGCCAGCTGCTTTTTTGACATATATGGGCTTAGCGTATGGTGTTTTAACTCCAGCAAAGGCAATCAGCAAAGCATCCTATTCAATTAAAAAAGGAAATGCTGCTGCTGAAAGAGTGATTGAAGTACTGGATTCAACATCAACAATAAATGAAAATAAAGACCCAGTTGATAAAAATAGCCTGGAAAAAGAATTAAGTTTCAATAACGTATCATTTAAATACGAAAAAGAAGTGGTTTTAAGAAACATCTCCTTTACAATTAAAAAGGGACAGACTGTCGCTATTGTAGGTCAATCTGGTAGTGGAAAATCCACAATTGCTAATTTGATTCCTAGATTTTACGATGTTTTTTCAGGTGAAATAAAAATTGATGGAATTAATATCAAAGATTTAAGAAAAAAAGATTTGAGAAATCTAATTGGTCTTGTTACCCAAGATTCTATTTTATTTAATGATTCAATAAAAAAAAATATAACTCTATCGAACTCAAATGCTAATACTAAGCAAATAGTCGAAGCTTCAAAAATTGCTAATGCTAATGAGTTTATAAATAAAATAAATTATGGTTTTGACTCTAATGTTGGGGATGGAGGCGGAAAATTATCAGGAGGTCAAAAGCAGAGAATCTCTATCGCTAGAGCTGTACTAAATAATCCGCCTATCATGATTTTTGATGAAGCTACTTCATCTTTGGACTCAAAATCAGAAAAACTGGTTCAAGATGCTCTTGAAAATTTGATGAAAAATAGAACTTCAGTAATCATAGCACATAGACTATCCACAATAAAAAATGCTGACTTAATTCTTGTTTTAAACGATGGAGAAATAATTGAAAAAGGAAAGCACAATGAATTAATTAAATTAAAAGGTTTATATTCCAAACTAATAAAACTTCAGTCGTTTGCTTAAACTACTTGAGATTTTATTTGTCATACTATTAAATTGTTTGATTGAAAAAAGAGTCTCAACTTATTGCTGAATTAAAAAACAAACTAACTCAGGATAAGGGATTTGAAAAGCTTCTAAGTATGTACAAAAAACCATTATATTGGCATATTAGAAAGATAGTTTTAAATCATGATGATGCTGATGATGTATTACAAAACACCTTTGTCAAAATATTTAGAGGAATTAACAATTTCAAAGGCGATAGTAAATTATACACATGGATGTATAGAATTGCAACAAATGAGTCATTGAATTTTTTAAAACTTAAGGCTAAAAAATATTTTCAAAGTTCCGAGGAAATGATGAACACCTTAGCCAATAAATTGAAAGAAGATCCTTACTTTGATGGAGACGATTTACAATTAAAATTACAAATCATGATTGCCAGGCTTCCAGAAAAACAAAAATTAGTTTTTCAAATGAAATATGAGCAAAATATGAAATTTAAAGATATATCTGAAATATTAGGGACATCTGTAGGTGCCTTAAAAGCATCTTACCATCTAGCAGTAAATAAAATTAAAAATGAAATTAAAAAAATTCAAACCTTTTAAAAAAACAATTGTCTATATATATAATGAAAGTTAACAAAGAAATATTAATAAGTAAAAATAGATTCAAAGTACCAACGAACTATTTTAATAATAAGATTAGTATTGTTGAAAAAAGACCAGAAAATCTTGAGGGATTTAAAGTTCCAAAGGGATATTTTGAAGATATAAATAAACAACAAATTTTTAATAGAATATACATTGATAAAATAAAATTCATAAAAACTAGTTTTTATAAGTTTTCGGCTGTAGCAGCTATGTTTATTGGTTTAATTTACCTTCCTAATTTTTTAGTTAAAAATGAAATAAATATAAATGCTGATGAAATAATTAATTACGTAAATGAAGATTTTATGATTATAGAAAATTCAGAATATTCAGAAATTCTTAATTCAAAAAATTTAGATTTCGATGATTTAATTAATGGTAATGATATTGAAAACTACTTTGTTTATTCGTCTATCAATATCGAAAATATAATTTTTGATTAATATGAAAAATTTAATTCTTTTTTCGTCATTTTTTTTAATAGTTAATTGTATGTCTGCACAATCAACAACATTCAATAGAGAAAAAATGGAAGCCTATAAAAAATTGTATTTATCTGACAAATTAAAACTAGACCCAAGTACAGAAACCGCATTTTGGGGAGCTTATAAATCATACGAGGATAGCTTATACAAGTTATACAATGACCACAGAGTTAATTTTAGAAAACTGCGACTTGAAAACAGTAATACTAGTGTAAAAGAATATGACGAACAAATAAATAATTACATGACATACGAAAAGAAAAAGGTTGAACTCAAAGGTAAGTTGATTTCAGAGCTGAAAGAGGTTATGTCATTCAGAAAAACATATATGTTATTTCAATACGAAGATGATTTTAGAAGAGAAATGATGAAAAAATTGAGAGAATCAAGAGCAGATAATTCAAATTAACTTCTCAATCAAATTCAAACAATAATCTATTGCCTTATATTTGCGCAAATTATATAAAATGCGTCTTCACAGAAACCTGGTTTTAGCTGTCATAAAAGTTCTTGATGGAGTTTTTAACCATGATTTTTATGCTGATAAAACTATAGAAAAAATACTAAAGCATGATAAAAGATGGGGAAGTCGTGATAGAGGATTTATTGCTGAAACCAGTTATGAAATTGTTAGATGGAAAAGATTGTATGTTGAAATTGCTGAAGTTAAAAATTCATTTGATTATAAAAATCTTTGGAAAGTTTTTTCGGTTTGGGCCGTATTAAAAGGATTTATATTACCTAATTGGAATGAATTTCAAAATACTCCGAAAAGAAGAATTAAAGGAAAATTTGACAAACTTTCTAAAATTAGAAAATATAGAGAATCTGTTCCAGATTGGATTGACGATTTAGCTGTTCAAGAAATAGGTGAGAATAAATGGGAAAGGGAAATTAGTGCCTTAAACAAGATGGCTCCAGTAATTTTAAGAACAAACACATTAAAAATAAGCACTAAAGAATTATGCGAAGTGTTTTCAAGAGAAGAAGTTATTGCTGACCCAATTATTGGATATCCTAATGCATTACGACTAAGAAATAGAATGAATTTATTTAATAAAAATTCTTTCCAGAGAGGTTTTTTTGAAATACAAGATGCCTCATCACAATTAGTTGCTCCGTTCTTAAAAATTGAACCAGGAATGAAAATTTGTGATATATGTGCAGGAGCTGGTGGAAAAACATTGCACCTATCAGCTCTATCAAAAAATAAGGGAAAAATAATTGCCATGGATATTTACAAACACAAACTTGATATTTTAAAAAAAAGAGCTAAACGAAATGGTGCATTTAATATTGAAACCAAATTGATTGAAAATAGTAAGTCTACAAAAAGATTAAAAGGCAAAATTGATAGACTTCTAATTGATGCACCTTGTTCAGGTTTAGGTGTTTTAAAAAGAAATCCTGATTCTAAATGGAAATTAGATCTCGAGTTTCTAAGAAAAATAAAAGAAACACAATTAGAAATTTTAAAGAAATATTCTTCTTTGGTCAAACATAATGGAAAAATGGTTTACGCAACATGTTCTATTTTACCTTCAGAAAACGAACTTCAAATAGAGAAGTTTTTAAATTCATGCGAAGGAAAACATTTTAAATTAGAAGAAGAGAAAAAAATTAGTCCATTCTTATCAGGATTTGACGGATTTTATATGGCCAGACTAAGTTTAAAATAAAGATGTTAATAAGTATTTGAAAATCCTTGTTTAAATTTATATTTTAACACATATAATTAAAATTATTTCTAATAAATTTGATTAAATCTTAAAATTACAAAATCCTTAATGGTTCTTTTCTTTAAAGATAAAAAAGAATTAATATACGCTGTAGATTCAAACGAAGTTTTAGATTCAAAAAGTATCTCCAAATTAGAGTGGTTGTTTGTTGGTTCTTTTATTGAAAACACAAAAGTTATTTTAGAACAGTTTTTGGGTCCTAGAAAGACAATGATTACCCCATGGAGTACAAACGCTGTTGAAATAACCCAGAATATGGGTATTGAAGGAATTATACGTATTGAAGTTTACAAACTGATGAATAAATTTTCGAAAGAATTTGATCCAATGCTTTTTGAAATTTATGATGAATTAAATCAATCAATTTTTGAGAATCACACAATACCAGAACCGATAATTGAAATTGATGACATAAAAAAGTTTAATAAAATGGAAGGTCTCGCATTAAGCCTAGAAGAAGTCAAGTATTTAGAAGATTTATCTGTCAAAATAAACAGAAAATTAACTGATTCTGAAGTTTTTGGGTTTTCGCAAGTGAATTCTGAACATTGCAGACATAAAATATTTAATGGAAAATTTATAATTGATGATGAAGAAAAAAAAGATTCATTATTTAAATTAATTAAAAAAACTTCCAAACTTAATCCAAATGAAATTGTTTCAGCTTATAAAGACAATGTCGCTTTCGTTGAAGGTCCACTTGTCGAACAGTTTGCTCCATTATGTGCGGATCAACCCTCCTACTTCCATAAATCATCTTTTGACTCAGTTATTTCTTTAAAAGCTGAAACGCATAATTTTCCAACTACCGTAGAACCATTCAACGGCGCCGCTACAGGATCTGGAGGAGAAATAAGAGATCGTTTAGCAGGTGGAAAAGGTTCACTCCCACTTGCAGGGACAGCTGTTTATATGACATCGTATCCAAGAATAGATCCAAAAAGAGATTGGATTAAAAGTGAAAGAAAATGGCTTTACCAAACACCTTTGGATATTTTGATTAAAGCATCCGATGGTGCATCAGATTTTGGAAATAAATTTGGACAACCGCTAATTTCAGGTTCAGTATTTACATTTGAATATAACAACGATGAACAATTTTTAGGATTTGATAAAGTCATAATGTTAGCTGGTGGTATTGGATTTGGCAAAAAAAATCAAAGTTTAAAAGATATCCCCTGTGAAAATGATATTATTGTAATTTTAGGTGGAGATAATTATAGAATTGGAATGGGTGGTGCCGCTGTTTCTTCAACAGATACAGGAAAATACAGTTCAGGCATCGAACTCAATGCCGTACAAAGGTCTAATCCAGAAATGCAAAAAAGAGTTGCAAACACTATAAGGGGATTTATAGAGGCTAAAAACAACCCTATAGTTTCAATTCATGATCACGGAGCTGGAGGTCATTTAAATTGTCTTTCTGAGCTTGTTGAAAACACAGGTGGAATAATTGATCTTGACAAACTTCCTATTGGAGACAAAACTCTTTCTTTTAAGGAAATTATTGGTAACGAGTCACAAGAAAGAATGGGGCTTATTATTGCAAAAAAAGATTTTGATAGCCTCAAGAAAATTGCAGACAGAGAAAAAGCTCCATGTTATAAAGTTGGACTAGTAAAAAACAATAAAAATTTTATTATTTATTCAAAAAAATCAAATAAATTTCCGATAAATCTTTCTCTTTCTGACTTTTTCGGTAGTTCTCCTCAAACAATTATGAAAGATTATTCAGTAAAAATTAATTTTTCTAAACTCATTTACAACTCTACTCAAATTGACAAATATTTAAAGAATGTTTTATGCCTAGAATCTGTTTCATGCAAAGATTGGTTAACAAATAAAGTAGATAGATGCGTGACTGGAAAAGTTGCCAAACAACAGTGCGTTGGTTCACTACAGCTTCCACTTAATAATTGTGGAGTTATGGCTTTAGACTATCTTGGAGTTAATGGAGTTGCGACCTCAATCGGACATTCTCCCGTTGTTGCACTTATTGATTCAGAAGTTGGATCAAGGAAAGCTATTGGAAAAGCTCTTACAAATATAATTTGGGCTCCTTTGGAAAAAGGTTTGAAATCTGTAACACTTTCTGCCAATTGGATGTGGCCTTGTAACAGTCCTGGAGAGGATGCAAGGCTATACAAAGCTGTAGAGGCGTGTTCATCTTTTGCAATCGATTTAGGAATTAATATTCCAACAGGAAAAGACTCTCTTTCAATGAAACAGAAATATGAAAATAAGGAAGTTAAATCACCTGGAACGGTAATTATTTCTGCTGCAGGAAATTGCAACAACATAAAAAATATTGTTGAGCCCTGCTTTATCGATAACGATGATGCAATTTATTTCATTGATTTATCTGACAATAACTTACATCTTGGCGGTACTGCTTTTGCCCAAACCATGGACAAAATTGGCAATGAAGTTTCTGATGTTTGTAAACCAGGCTATTTTAAAAAGGCATTTGATGTTTTTCAAAATTTAATTAAAAAAGAATTAATTAGCTCTGGACACGACGTTAGTTCGGGTGGGATGATTACAACTTTACTTGAGATGTGCTTTCCTGAAAACAATATTGGTGCTGAGCTAGATTTGTCTTTTTCACAATCTGATGATCTTGTAAAACTATTATTTAATGAGAATCTAGGAATTTTTTTTCAAGCAAAAAAAGTTGTAGAAAAGGAATTGGATTTAAATGAAATTTCTTATTCAAAAATTGGAAAAGTTAATAATAGTGGTGTATTAAGTATTTCTAACAATGAGCAATCTTTAAAATTTTCAGTTAAAAAATATCGAGATATTTGGTATAAAACGTCTTATCTTTTTGACATCAAACAAAGTGGAAAAATTAAAGCAAAAGAAAGATTTAATAATTATAAAAATCAACCATTAAAATATATTTTTCCAAAAAAGTTTAACGGTTTACTAAAAAAACAAAATAACATAAAAATAAAAGCTGCTATTATAAGAGAAAAAGGAAGCAATTCTGAGAGAGAAATGGCCTATGCAATGAATTTAGTAGGTTTTGATGTAAAAGACATTCACATGAGCGATTTAGTATCTGGAAGAGAAAATTTAAAGGATATTAATTTTATTGTTGCAGTTGGGGGATTTTCTAATTCGGATGTTTTAGGCTCTGCAAAAGGTTGGGCAGGTTCCTTTATTTACAATGAAAAAGCTAAAAATAGTTTAACGAATTTTTATTCCAGAAAAAACACTCTATCATTAGGTGTATGTAATGGGTGCCAATTGTTTATTGAGTTAGGTCTATTAAACCCCGAACATAAAGAGAAACCAAAAATGACTCACAACGATTCTCAAAAATTTGAATGTATTTTCACATCCGTTGAAATTCAAAAAAATGAATCTATTATGTTTCATAGTCTTTCAAATTCAAAATTAGGAATATGGTCAGCTCATGGCGAGGGTAAGTTTATTCTACCCTATAATGAGGAAAAATATAAAATCATAGGAAAATATGGTTACCAAAATTATCCAGCAAATCCTAATGGTTCAAAATACAACACTGCAATTTTGGGTAGTGATGATGGGAGACATATTGCCATGATGCCGCATCTTGAAAGATCTACATTTCAATGGAATTGGCCATTTTATCCAAAAAATCGTAAAGATGAAATTTCTCCTTGGGTATTAGCATTTGAAAATGCAAAAGAATGGTTAGAAAATAATTCATAAAAAATTTACATTTTTATTATGCGCGCATAATAAAAATTTCTAAATTTGAATATATTTTTTTCTATGCAAAAAAAAACAATTGATCACGTTTTACGATCTACTTGGCAAAGTGTAGCTAAAATGTTTAATGAAGAAGCTGGCAAATACAATACAACTATGGCTGTTGGTTTTGCATTGTTGAGTATAGACCCAAAAAAAGGAACTCCCTCAACTTCTTTAGGACCAAAAATGGGTATGGAAGCTACAAGTTTATCGAGAACACTTAAGTCTATGGAAGAAAAAAAACTGATTTGTAGAAAACCTCATCCAATTGATGGCAGGAGTGTTTTAATACATTTAACTGATTTGGGAAATACTCACAGAGCCGCAGCAAAAATAGCAGTCATCAAGTTTAATGAAAAAATAAGTGAAGAAGTTGGAAAAGAACCTTTAGATGCCTTTCATTTTGTCATTGAAAAAATTAATGAATTAATTG
>Ga0315315_10005163_pt1 | contig 12044 bp, 12 predicted proteins | sample M140m3416metaG_FD_203699 | JGI IMG/M metagenome (GOLD analysis project Ga0315315, IMG submission 203699) | Ammonia-oxidizing marine archaeal communities from Monterey Bay, California, United States - M1 40m 3416 | ecosystem: Environmental > Aquatic > Marine > Intertidal zone | place: USA...
CAGCTAGATTAGAGGAAGAGCTTATTGTGCGTCCAACATCTGAGACTATTATTTGGGACACGTATAGAAAATGGATACAATCATATCGTGACCTGCCAATTCTTGTGAATCAATGGGCAAATGTTGTAAGATGGGAGATGCGTACACGATTATTCTTGCGTACTGCTGAGTTTTTATGGCAAGAGGGGCATACCGCTCATTCTACAGAAAAAGAAGCGATAGAGGAAACAAAGCAGATGATAGATGTTTATGCTGAATTTGCTCAGAATTTTATGGCAATGCCAGTTATAAAAGGATTGAAATCTGAGCAAGAAAGATTTGCAGGTGCTGAAAAAACTTTTTGTATTGAGGCTTTGATGCAGGATGGAAAAGCATTGCAAGCAGGGACCTCACATTTCTTAGGTCAAAACTTTGCTAAAGCGTTTGATGTTAAATTTACAACAAAAGAAGGAAAACAGGAATATGTCTGGGCTACTTCTTGGGGAGTTTCCACTCGTTTGATGGGAGCTTTAGTTATGACGCATTCGGATGATCGCGGTTTAGTCCTTCCTCCTAAGTTAGCACCTTATCATATTGTAATTGTTCCTATTTATAAAGGAGAAGAGCAGCTGCAGGCAATCTCAGAAATTTCATTTAAAGTGAAAAAATTATTAGAAAAGAAAGGGATTACTGTCAAATTTGATGATAGAGATACTCATAAGCCAGGCTGGAAATTTGCAGAATATGAACTTAAGGGTGTTCCATTGCGTTTGGCTTTAGGCCCTAGAGATATAGAGAATGGAACTGTTGAAGTTTCTAGAAGAGATACGTTAGAGAAAGAAACTTATCAAATGGTAGGTATTGAAGATAAGATGGTGCATTTGTTAGAAGAGATACAAGATAATTTATATAAAAGAGCCCTTGATTTACGTGAAAATAAAACATTTAAGGCAGATTCAAAGGATGATTTTATTAAGTTAATTAAGCAAGGTGGTTTTGTTTATGCTCATTGGGATGGGACTTCAGATACAGAAGACCTAATCAAGAAAGAAACAAAAGCTACTATAAGATGTATTCCTTTAGAGCAAGAGAAAGAACCTGGTATATGTCTGTTTACAGGCAAACCATCTATTCAAAGAGTAGTATTTGCAAAATCATATTAAAGATTGAAGATGAGTACAGAAATAGAGATACTGAATCTGCTAAAGGAGAAGGCTTCTGTTAAACAAGAAGTATATAAAATTACTAAAGAGGTTTTTGGTAAAATTCAAGAGATTCTAATAAGTAAAGCAAATAGGCTAGATAAGGATGTTATTGATGATGATGTTCATATTTCTTATGAGGAGTCAGGAGATTTTGATGCTAAATTAAAATTTTCTGGAGACACACTTCTTTTTCATATGCATACGAATATTTTTGACTTTGACTCTTCTCATGAGATTCATAAAAGTACATATGTTAAGGAGGATAGAATGAGGTCTTATTGTGGCGTGATTAATATTTATAATTTTCTATCAGATTCTTTAAAGTATAATAGATTGAATGATGCAGGTTTTTTAATTGCAAGGATATTTGTTAATAAGGATAATCATTTCTTTGTTGAGGGTGATAAGCAGTTAGGGTTTCTGTTTAATGATATTGTTAATCAACAAGTTAATGAAGATCAAATGGATAAAATTATTAATGCTGCAATGGATTATTCTTTGCATTTTGACTTAGAGGTTCCAAAGCTTAATGATGTGAGGATAGTTTCTGTTCACGAGATATTAGATATAAATAATAATCATAGGATAAAGACATCTAAGAGATTAGGTTTTAAATTATCGCATGAAACAAATAGCACGTAATTTTTTGTAAGATTAAAAAAAAGTATAAATTTGCACCCTAAATTTTGAGAACACTCAGGCCCCGGTCGTCTAGTGGTTAGGACGCCAGGTTTTCATCCTGGTAACCGGGGTTCGATTCCCCGTCGGGGTACTTTTAAAAAAAAAAAGATATGGCAAATCATAAATCTGCGATAAAGAGAATTAAGCAAACTGAAACAAGAAGATTGTTAAATAAGTATAAGCATAAGACTGCTAGAAATGCAGTTAGAGATTTAAGAGCAAAGGATAATAAGAAGGAAGCTGCGGAGATACTTCCTAAGGTTACAGCAATGCTAGACAAATTAACTAAGACAAATATTATTCATAAGAATAAAGCCGCAAACTTAAAGTCAAAATTAACTAAGCATGTAAATTCATTATCTTAATAGGATAATAATGATTAATGTTTCAGAAAGGGCTTATCATTTTGATAAGCCCTTTCTTATTTTTTTGTTTCAATACTTTTAGTAATTTTGAATATTGAGAAAAGAGTATTTTATTAAGTTATTAAAGGGATATAATGAAAATAGTTAATATAGGAAATTCTAATACAATATTTAATCATTTTATTAGTGAAATAAGAGATGTAAAAATTCAGAATGATTCGATGCGTTTTAGGAGGAATATTGAGAGAATTGGAGAGGTTTTTGCATATGAAATTAGTAAAGAGATGGATTATAAGAATCAAGAGATAATCACGCCACTTGGGGTTTCTAATGGAGACTTAATCATTGAAAAACCTGTATTAGCAACTGTTCTTAGAGCAGGACTCCCTCTTCATCAAGGCTTACTTAATTATTTTGATCATTCGGAGAGTGCTTTTATATCGGCTTACAGAAAACATAAAACAGATGATGATTTTGATATAAAGATTGAGTATATGTCATCACCTGAAATTACAGGAAGAACATTGATTCTTTCCGACCCGATGATAGCAAGTGGTGCTTCTATGATTATGGCAGTAGAAGCTATTTTAAGTAAAGGAAATCCTAAACACATACATATTGTTGGAGTCATTGCTAGTACTCAGGGAATTCAGTATTTGCAAAAAAGAATGCCTCTAAAGAATTGTACTCTATGGATAGGAGCAGAGGATGCTGAAATGACGTCAAAATCATATATTGTTCCAGGTTTAGGAGATGCTGGAGATTTGGCTTTTGGAGAAAAGAAGTAAATGAAATACCAGCATATTTTCTTTGATTTAGATGGAACTCTTTGGGATTTCGAGACTAATTCTTATCAGACACTCTTAGAGCTTTGTAATAGCTATAATTTAAATCAAAAAGGGATTGTTGATTATGAGAAATTTATTAGAGCTTATAAGCTTCATAATGCTATGTTGTGGGATTTATATAATGTAGATAAAATATCTCAAAAGGATTTAAGGAGGGAACGATTTCAACGAACTCTTGCTGATTTTGGTGTTCATGACTTTAAACTTTCTGAAGATATTGGAGAAGAGTACATAGCACTATGTCCTAGAGAAAAGAAATTATTTCCATATACTTTAGAGGTGCTAGATTATTTACAAGATAAATACCGACTACATATTATTACTAATGGATTTCACACAACGCAACATATAAAGCTTAAGGAATCAAATTTGACATCTTATTTTGATCAAATAATTACTTCAGAGAAAACTGGGGTGAAGAAGCCAAACCCTAAGATATTTCAGCATGCTCTATCCTTAGCGGATGCTAAGGCGTATGAAAGCATCTATATAGGTGATAATCTATTTGTAGATATAATCTCTTGTCAGGATTCTGGTATTGATGGAATATATTTTAATCCTAAGAGTATTACTCATAATGAGAATTTGAACTTTGAAATTTCTTGTCTTAGTCAGCTAATGGAGATATTATAAACCCTCCTTTTATTAAATCATCCCAGAATTTTGGATAGGATTTATTTACAACTTCTATATTATTTATTTGTAATTCTTCGAACTTAAGGCATAGTGGGGCAAAACTCATTGCCATTCTGTGATCGTTATATGTTTCAATAGGGGCCTTTCTTGTTAGTTTTCCAAGTTCTTTTTTAACTGCACTGACCCTATCAGTTTCTTTGTTTTTTAGAGTTTCCAATCCAGTAAATTTTGTAATTATATTTTTTGCAAATAGAGTGCACTTTAAGGGTTGATATAAGTCTGGAGTTTCAATTAAATTAATTTCTTTAGCAAAAGATTTTTTTTTAGTTTGTGTTAAAATTAATTTTTCATTTTTGAAAACTGATGATACCCTTATATTTTTAAAAATTTCTAAGACTTTTTTATCTCCTTGAATAGAATCCTTCTTTAATCCGTTTAATGTTATATTAAAGTCGTTTGATAAAGCTGCAATTTGGAACCAAAAAGATGCAGCAGACCAGTCTGATTCTACATAATAGTCTTTTGATATGTAAGGTTGTTTTTTAATTCTGATAGTATCTCCTTTCCATGTCCATTTAATTTTAAATTCATTCATTAATTGGAGAGTCATTAAGATATATGGTTTAGATACTATTTTTCCAGTAATTTTTAGTTTAATTCCTTTTTCAAGATTAGGGGCGATTAGCAGAATAGAGCTGATAAATTGAGAACTTGTTCCGCCGTTAATTTCGATTCCACCTCCATTTAATTTCCGTCCTAGAATCTTTAATGGAGCAAACCCTTCTTTATCTAGATATTCAATTTTTGCCCCCATTCTTTGAAGAGTTTGTACTAATTCTTTTATAGGCCTTTCTTTTAGTCTATCTGACCCAGTTAAAACAAATTCCTTATTTGGTTGAAGAGCTAAAAAGGAAGTTATAAAACGAAAAGAAGTTCCAGCATCATTTATGTTAATAGTTTTTTCTAAAGTATTTAAAGCCTGAGATAGAATTTTGGTATCGTTTGAATTGGATAAATTTTTAATTTTAAAATCATTCTTAGCTAGGGCTTTAATAATTAGTAGACGGTTAGAAATACTTTTTGATGAAGGGAGGTTAATATCACAAGTTACAATTTTTGAAGGATGTGAAATTTTATAATTCATTTTCATTAATCAGATTGTCTATTGTGCAATTCCCAATTCCATTTAGTAAGGAAAAATTGATTTTTTGGTTTTTGTTTTTTTTATCGTTTTTCAAAAACTTCAGCAGTTCTAATTTTGGTGGTGTATAAGGAAGGGCAAAGTTACTGAGGATATAATTTTTAATTTCATTTTTTTCTGAGTTGGATAAAATTGAAAATTCTGCTTCTAGAACTATTCCCATGAAAATGGCTTCTCCATGCAAAATAGGCGTATTTTTTTCTAGATAATAACTTTCAATAGCATGGCCAAAAGTATGTCCGAAATTTAATTTTTTTCGTTCTCCCATTTCATTAGGATCATTTAATATAATTTTATTTTTTAGTTCAATTGAAATCCCAATAATTTCTTCCCAATCTAATTTTTTAAAATGATTTTTATGTATGTTTTCCCATAGATTTTTATCTAAAATTAGGGCATGTTTTACTATTTCTGCAAATCCTGATATCATCTCATTTTCTGGTAAAGTGTGTAAGAAATCAGGATCTATAATGACTGATTTAGGATTAGCAAATAATCCGATTTGGTTTTTAATATTGTTGAAATCAACTGCTAATTTCCCTCCAATTGAGGAATCTGCCATTGCAAGTAAAGTTGTAGGAATATTAATGAAATCAATTCCCCTTTTGTAAGTGCTAGCGCAAAAACCTCCCATATCTCCAATAACTCCACCTCCTAAATTTATCACTACTGAATATCGGTCAAATTCATACTCAGTTAGTTTTCCCCATATAAAATTACAAGTAGAAATATTTTTGATTTCTTCTCCTACTGGAATTTTAATAATTATTGAATTTTCAATTCTTGGAAGTTTAGATAAACAATCTCGTTTAGTATTTTCATCTACTAAAATTGCAACTTTAGAATATGCAGTCAAATTTAATTTGGAAAGGGCTTTTTCTCCAATCCATATAGAATAATTAGATGTAGCTATTTTTTTCACTCAGTAATTTCTGGCAAAGGATTTCCCGTACAACCATTAGGGTATGAATTGCCTAAAATAGTAGAAATTGTTGGCGCAATATCTCTAATGTTGACCTTTCTATCTGTTGTTCCATGTGGTATTTTACCACCCCAAAAGATTAGCGGAACATGTGTGTCGTAACTATAAGATGAACCATGAGTAGTGCCGCCACCTTCCCAATGTGATTTTAACCATCCAGTTTGTAAACTTACAATCACATCTCCAGATCGTTTTTGATTATATCCTCTTTGAATTAAAGAGTGGAATGAATTGGAGTACTCATTTTCATGTAGTTGCGTGGCAGTGTATGTGTTTTTCACCCATTCATATTGTAGTAGAAAATTAGCACATTCTTGTTGGATTTCTTTTATGCTAACTTCTAAGTTATTTGAAATATATTCATGATTAAGAAATAAATTGTTGTTGGAATAGTTTAAGATATATTCACTAGCGTCGTTCCTAATTATGGGAAAATTAAATTTTCTTATTAGATGCTCCATGAGTTCATTCATCATTTCTTTTTGATCGAAATATCCAGCTGGAATATTTCGTTTTAATAGCTCTGAAGGTTCCGATACAACACCATGATCTGCTGTAATAAATATTATAACATTCTCTTTTCCAACTGTATTATTAATGGTTGTTAAAAGTTCTGCTAAATCTTGATCTAACCGAAGATAAGTATCTTTTATTTCAGGAGCGTGAGGCCCGAATTTATGACCAATATAATCAGTAGAAGAAAATGAAATTGTTAAAATGTCTGTTGCTTTTCTTTGTCCTAAAGATTCATTTTCTAAAATCTCAAGCGCTAAATCTTTTAAAATAGTATTGCCAAAAGGAGTGTTTTTTATAGCACTGCCTCCCTTTAGAGTATATTGGCTAGCAAGATTATGCTTAAATACTCCTTTGATTTCCCATGTGTTTTTTAGATATTTATAAGATGGGTTATTGTTATTTATTTTTTCAATGTAGGGTGGTAGAGCTTGCATGTAAAAAGATGATGTAATCCATTTTCCTTCACTATCCATCCAATATGCCCCATTAGCACTGTGTCCAGCTGGTAATATCGCCCCTCTATCTTTTAACGATATACCAAAAACTTTACTATTTTCATTAAATAGCTTCAGCTCGTCAGAAAATGTTGTTGTGAGCATATGCTGTGGTGACATTTTGCCATCTTCAGATTGAACATCAATGTTATTATCTTCACAATTGCAAATTGTATGCATATCCCCATCACCAGCACAATAGATATTTTTCCCAGATGTTTTATCATACCAATCGTTAGCAACTATACCATGTACAGAAGGGGTTGTCCCAGTAAAGATAGAAGCGTGACCAGGACCAGTATAAGTAGGGACATAGCCAAATTGACAATTTCGGAAAAAGTGTCCTTCATTGATTAATTTTTTAAAACCATCGTTTGAAAAATCATCCCAAAAGCGATAGATATAATCATAACGCATTTGATCTACTACAATACCAACCACAAGTTTTGGTTTCTCATGAGAGAATGCTTCTATAGTACTACAAAATATAATTAATAATATTAATAGTTTTTTCATTTTTTTCTTTTTTTTATAAATACAACACCAAGTGATAAGATAATAGCAATTAATACATCAGCAAATGGAGGCGCATCTGGCCAGCCAAAGTTCCAAATACATACCAAGGATACCCATCCTAACCATAACAAATCAAGATTTTTTAATTTCATTTTATAGATATAATAGACAAGCAAACTTACAAATAGTCCCCAGAACATCCCTCCTAAAATATCAAAAGGATAATGTACTCCTAAATAGATCCTGCTAAATCCAATGATAACAGCCCAAGAAAATAAATTTACAAACCACCAATATCGTTGCAGCATAAGAGACACAAAAAAAGCAATTGCAAAAGAGTTTGATGCGTGTGAGGATACAAAGCCAAATTGACCTCCACAACCATCAATTACTCTGATTCCTTCTAGATAATGACATGGTCTCTCTCTTTGAAAAACCTCTTTAAATAGATGGACTGACCCAAAATCAGCAATAAAAACTAGAAAACCTAAAGAAAATAATATTTTGAAAAAATTACTTGTATATGTTCTATAGAGTTTGTAAAGGATAAATAGATATAGTGGAATCCAGAACCATTTTGATGAAATTAATATCATTACTTGATCCATTTCCCCCCAACCAGTTGAATTAATTAGTCTAAAAAGATATTCATCTATTTTCTGTATCTGATCCATTATTGGTTAAGTTTTTTCCAGATTAGATCTTTTAATTCTGTTAGTCCTTTTTGGGCAACTGAAGATATAAATAGAGAATTTATATCTTTAGGTAGTTCCTTATAAATTTCTTCTTTGAGCTCTTCATCCAACATGTCAGATTTGCTAATTGCTAAAATTCTGTCTTTGTCTAACAATTCTGGATTGTATTTTTTTAATTCCTTTAATAATATTTTATATTCTTTAGTAATGTCATCTGCATCTGCAGGAACCATGAAAAGCAAGGTAGAGTTTCTTTCAATATGACGTAAAAATTGCAGTCCTAATCCTTTTCCTTCGGCTGCTCCTTCAATAATTCCAGGAATATCGGCCATAATAAAGGATCTATGATTACGATAAGATACAATCCCTAAATTAGGAACTAATGTAGTGAATGGATAGTTTGCAATCTCAGGTTTTGCAGCTGAAACAACAGAAAGTAGAGTTGATTTTCCTGCATTAGGAAAACCTACAAGTCCAATGTCTGCAAGCACTTTTAATTCTAAAACAAACCATCCTTCAGTTTCTTCTTTTCCAGGCTGTGCATATCTTGGTGTTTGGTTTGTTGATGATTTGAAATGTGAGTTTCCTCTTCCCCCCATTCCTCCTTCTACCATTGTAAATTCTTCTCCATCATCAGTGATTTCAAATAGAATTTTCCCGCTTTCTGCATCTCTAGCTATTGTACCTAATGGCACATCAATGTAGCTGTTTTCACCATCCTTTCCAAAGCGATGGTTTCCGGTACCATCTCCTCCGTGTTGAGCAAAGATATGTTTTTGGTATCTTAGGTGTAGTAAAGTCCACATTTGTTCTTTACCTCTAACAATAATATTACCGCCATGTCCTCCATCACCTCCATCAGGACCTCCTTTTGAGGTGGTTTTATCTCTTAAGAAATGGGTCGATCCTGCACCACCTCTTCCAGATCGGCAGAAAATCTTTACGTAATCAACAAAATTGGAATTTTTTACTCTCATTATAGTTTTTCAATCACACTATTTAGTTTTTGAGCAATATCTTCTACACTTCCTATGCCTTCAATTTCGGATAGTTTATTTTGATTAGAATAAAATTCTTTTAGGGGAGCTGTTTTGTTATTGTATTCATTAATTCTATTAGCAATAATACTTTCATTCTTATCATCTGCTCTTCCAGAATCTTTTCCTCTTTCGAGTAATCTTCTTATAAGTTCATCATCTGCAACTTTTAATGAAAGCATAGCTGATATTGAGCTTCCTTTTTGTTTTAGAAGACTATCCAAAGCAGTAGCCTGAGCTGCTGTTCTTGGGAATCCATCAAAGATAAATCCATTTGCATTTGGATTATTATCTAATTTTGATGAGATCATTCCAATTACTATCTCATCAGAAACTAAATCGCCTCTGTCCATTATAGATTTTGCTTCATTCCCTAATTCTGTCTCTTCTGCGATTTCAGATCTTAAAATATCCCCTGTTGATAAATGGATTAGATTGTATTTATCTATTAATAGGTTTGATTGTGTCCCTTTGCCAGCTCCTGGAGGGCCAAATAATACTAGGTTTAACATTTTTTATTCTTTAAGTTTATAAATATGTGGCAAATTACGGCCAATTTCATCATAATCTAAGCCATAACCAACAACAAAATCATTAGCAATTGATTTTCCAATAAAATCAATATTAATCTCTTTTGTATAAGCTTTTGGCTTAAATAGTAATGTGGCTACTTTTATATCTGCCACTTCTTCCTTTTCAAGTAATGTCATTATTTTTTCCAAGGTAATTCCGCTATCAATAATATCTTCTAAGATAATTACATTTCTACCTTTTATATTTTGACCAATTCCAATGAGTTCACTTACATCTCCAGTAGTCTGTGTCCCTGAATAAGAAGCAAGTTTTATAAAAGATATCTCTGCATTTGGAATCGTAATATTTCTCATTATATCTGCTGCAAATAAAAATGCACCATTCATGACAGCAATAAAAAGAGGCTCTTTAATCTTTGTTGTATTAATATTATTTGCAATAGTTTCTACTATAGTAGCAATTTCAGTGTCAGCAATCGACACTTCAAATGTTTTATTATGTAACGTAATCTCTTTCATTATACACTTCATTTAATAATTATTACACCATGCTTTTCTTAAAGTGAATTGTTCATCGTTAGCCTTTTTGTTTTTAATTAACTCTAATAGTTTGTAATGATTCCCAACAGCTAGAGATAATTTTTTTTCCGAGAACTTCTTTCTTATTGTAAAGCTTACTTCATCTTTACAATCTTTTAAAACATCTGATATTTTTTCTTGTATTTCCTTGCCATTTATTTTTGTGATTTCATCCTCGGGTGCTATTTTCTTTTTATCTGTTTCAGATTTTGGTTCTACTTTTTTAATAATGAATTTCCCATTTTCTTTTATTGCAATAAACCCAAAATATTGAGCAGTAAGATTAGGATTCTTTTTTTCTTTTAATTCTAATCCTACAACTTCTAAAGCTGTTTTAAGAGTAGGGATATAGTCCTCAGTACCATAAATATGATTTTCAAAGATTTCAGCGACTTTTAATCCTCCAAATTTTACGCAAATATTTCTAAAATCATCTTCCGAGTAACCTTTTTCTTTAAGTGCAAAATCTTCATAGAGCTCTTTCATTACAGAGTGCAAACTTTTTTCCCCATCTGAGTTTCTTATAATTTCTAAATCAACCATTAACATGCAAAGTGCTGCATCTGGATAAATAGATGTTTTCCTATTTGGAGAACCTAACTTATATCCATCTAACCAGTTGTCAAAACCACTATCTGCAACGGATAGGTTATATCTTCCGTAATTTGTTAGGTGTCGTTCTATGTTCTGGTTTTGTGTCTTTGCAAATTCTTCCCAATTAAAAACTCTTGAGTTATATAGCATTAAATCTCCCATATATGTAGTAACGCCTTCAGCTACAAATCCAGTTCTAAAATAATTTTCTTTGGTGTAATCATAGGGATACATTTCTTCTGGCCTGATTGCTTTTATGTTCCAAGTATGATAAAGCTCATGAGAGCAAACTCCTAATAAATCTTCATATCTTTTATCCATAATTTCTTTTCCAGGACCTAGTAAAAGAACTGTATTCTTAGTGTGTTCTACTCCATGGTAACTTCTGTAAGGAGTTATTTGAAAAAAGTAATGGTATTCATCTACTGGAAATCCACCAAAATGTTTTATTTGACTTTTGGTAAAAGCTGTGAAGTCCTTTTTTAACTTCTCCCAATCTAGCTTACACTTTCCTTGAAACCATAGGTAAAAAGTTATTCCACCCACTTCATATGATCCGTGCTGAAGAGAATCTGAACATATAATAGGAGATTCTGCAAGTAAATCATAACCTTTTGCTGAGAGTATATTTCCATTTTTGCTCATTGAAGATGCAATCTTATAATTTTCTGGGATGTCTAATTCAATGTTATATTCTTCTTCCATTCTATCAACTATGTAAAACATACAATGTACTGGATTTAGATAGAGTTGATGTTCGTCTAAATAACAAGCGCCTGCATCTAACTGATTTGCATAGAAATTATAGATAATTGTGATTTCTATTGCATTTTGAGTATTGACTTCCCATAAATCTTTAGTGATTTTCCGGAAAGCTAATTCATTATTTTTTTCATCAAAAGCTGCCCATTTTTGTATGTTTTGAGAGAAATTTGCTAATTCATATCTTCCTGGTCTCCATGCAGCAAGTTGAAGGTGTATTTTATCTGCACCATTTGTTTTTGTCTTTATCTCAAAATCTACAAAATGGCGGTGTGGATTATTATAGCTTATAGTGTAGTTAATCATTGTTATCAGTTAAGATGCAAATTTACAAATTTTACCGTCTTATGTCTTTTATATAAAATAACACATTTTGTTTACATTTGCAATTAAACGTAACTAGATAGTGAGGAAAGAAGAT
>Ga0315315_10005164_pt1 | contig 12044 bp, 13 predicted proteins | sample M140m3416metaG_FD_203699 | JGI IMG/M metagenome (GOLD analysis project Ga0315315, IMG submission 203699) | Ammonia-oxidizing marine archaeal communities from Monterey Bay, California, United States - M1 40m 3416 | ecosystem: Environmental > Aquatic > Marine > Intertidal zone | place: USA...
TGCGTAATAATGATAAAATATATGTCTGAAGGAAAATCTCCTCTATCTAAAAAAATTCCTCGCAAGAGGGGAAAGAAAACGAATACCGAAGTGCCAGAACAAACGAATACCGAAGTGCCAGAACAAACGAATGCCGAAGTGCCAGAACAAACGAATGCCGAAGTGCCAGAACAAACGAATACCGAAGTGCCAGAACAAACGAATACCGAAGATATGAGTAATGTAAAAATTCCAAAAAAACGTGGACGAAAACCAAAGGGAGGAAAAATAGTTCAAAATAATTTTTTATCAAATGATAAAAAAATGCAGGAACCAAACATTATAATGCATCTTAAATGTGGTGATGCGGATATAGCACAAGATGTATTTTCATCATCAATTACATATGAACCCAATATAGCTTCTGTTGAAACATTTCAATTTGATAATACAAAACTAAATGACCTTGGGTTTAGTGTTATTGACTATGGTGTTAAAAAATATAATTCACATAATAATAGTCAACCTGATAATAATTTAGAAAAATCAACTCCTTCTGTGATTGATGAAAATAAGAATATATTATTAAATGAGTGTGATGAACAAAAACAAATTTGGAGTAAATTAAAGGAACTTACATATCAACTACATACCAATAGTATTTCAGATAAAAAGTCTGCGTGTTTTTGGTGTACGTGTGATTTTGATAATCCTATGATATTAATACCAAAATATGAATTAAATAAAATATATCAATGTTATGGTTGTTTTTGTAGTCCTGAATGTGCAACAGCTTATTTATTTGAGGAATCAATAGATACATCTACCCGTTTTGAGAGATATCATTTATTGAACCATATTTATTGTAAAATATATAATTATGATAAAAATATTAAACCGGCACCCAATCCTTATTACACATTAAATAAATATTATGGTAATCTCTCTATTCAAGAGTATCGAAGATTATTAAAAAATGAACGGCTATTATTGATAGTAGATAAACCGCTTTCACGTGTTCTACCTGAATTACATGAAGATAATGATGATTATATGTTTAATGGTACAACTATTTCAAGTTCAAATAAATTTAAACTGCGTCGTAAAACAAAACAAACAAAGAGTGATATTTTATCAGATACATTTAATTTAAAATCCTAATATTATATATATGCCAAGTAAAGGAATATTAAGATCTATTTCTGTTCCTTCGGATAAAATTAGTAAAGGTACCAAAAGACGTAAGTCTGACCCTGGTCGAATAAAAAAAACAAAGTCTAGTTCTAAGTCTGGACCTAATATACCAACAGCACCACCACCACCACCACCAGTCAAAAACTTAACTTACAGACCAAAACCTAGAACTCCGTCTCCAAAAGATGCATTGAAATTAAATACACAAATGATATACAATCCAAAAACAAATCCAATTGGATTTACATTTTTGTCAAGTGGTGCTTTAAATGGAGCTGATTATTTATATGATATAGAATATAATAAAGAATATAATCGAAATAGTAGAGAATTAACAAATTTAACTAGTAGACAGGTACTTATGATTGAACTAAATAATCAAGAAATAAAAAACGCTTATATAAAAGAACATGGTATAAAATTAACAAAAGGTGGATCTAAAACACGCCGTAATAAAAACCCACACAAAAAAACAAAACGTAGAGTGCGTTTCACTAGAAAATAAATAATATTAAACCGATATTGAAATTAATATTATAATTATTTTTTCCCAATACATAAAAATCCGTCTTTCTTTGAAAATTTAAATTTTAATATAACAAGCCGACAGCATATATCATATATTTTTTTAAAGTCATTTTTATTAAAAATATATTTATTGCATTTATATTCAGTAAGGGATTCTTTTATTTTTAATATAACATAATCACAAAATTTTTCTAATAATTCTTGTAACTCTCCATCATCTTTAATTTTTTTTTCAATATCAATATATTGTTTATTACGTTTTAATAGAGTTATAATAATTAATAAAAGTTGTGGTACATTAATTGAATTGAAATTTTTGGTTAATGAAATCGTGGTTTTTATATAATCATCAATACAATTCATAAACATATTATCACGTAATAATTTTTCAAATATAAAAACAACATTATCATTTTCTATATATTCCATATTTATATGTATATGATAAATATATAAAAAATAGTTTAATTAACTTTCATCTGATACTTGTTTTGATTGTGATTGTAATGCCTCTTTTTTTTTTAATTCATATTCTTTTTTGATCCTTATTCTCTCCTCCATTTCCATTTTAATTATCTCTTCTTCTTCCTTTTTTTTTTGATATGTTTTTGCAGCATTATCCATCATTCCTCTAATTTCTTTAAATACTTGTTGATTTACAGAAAACTTAGATGATACTGGTTTATTAATAATTTTAGATGGCCCCATATATTCACGAATAACCGCCATAACATTATTATTATGTTCTCTCATTTTTTCCTCTGAAATTTCTTTGGTATAATCTGTTTGGCGCATAATCATATTAATTTGTTCATTAATATCCATTTTTATAATATAAATAAAATAAAGTATTTTCTAAATCATATTAAACGAACTTTATATTTATTATTAAATAGAAAGTTCGAAATGAGTAATATTTATTCTGATACTGACATTCATAATAGTTCACGATGTATTTTTTCAAAAATCATTGAAAATATTAATTCAGATTTAAGTAAATTAATTGAGATTCGTTTATATCCTCTTATTGAAAAAATGCAACGTGATAATAATAATATGAAAATCATTGAAAATATATTGTATCAATTACCTGAGTTTCAAAAAATGAAGAAAGAAAATGAAGAAATGAAGAAAATGTTGTTAAATAAAGAGAATCAGAATGAATACACAATCTTAAAGCAAGATGAAATTAAATTAGAAATTATCGAAGAACCAGACAATAATAAAAACAAAGTTACATTAAATGATATTTATAATGGAACTTCATACGGACATAATAATCATTGGGGAGCAGAAGAAGAGGAAGAAGAGGCTAGCGAATCAGAAGTAGAGGAAGAAGAGGAAGAAGAGGCTAGCGAATCAGAAGTAGAGGAAGAAGAGGCTAGCGAATTAGAAGAAGAGGAAGCAGAAGAGGAAGAAGAAGAGGAAGAAGAAGAGGAAGCAGAAGAGGAAGCAGAGGCTAGTGAATCAGAAGAAGAAGAAGAGGAAGCAGAAGAGGAAGAGGAAGAAGAAGAAGCAGAAGAAGCAGAAGAAGAGGAAGCAGAAGCAGCAGAAGAAGCAGAAGAAGAAGAAGAAGAAGAAGAAGAAGAAGAAGAAGAAGAAGAAGAAGCAGAAGCAGAAGCAGAAGCAGAAGAAGAGGAAGAAGTTTTTATTGTAAAAATTAAAGGACGTGGTAAATTTTATACAAATAATGAAACAAATGGTGATATTTATAAAATAGAAGGTGATGATGAAGATGTAGGTGAACAAGTTGGTAAATTCATTAATAAAATAGCAAAATTCAACTAATTATCAATAAATTATTATATAATATGATTTAAAATCGTATTATATAATAATATAATTATAATGTTTTGGACATTTTTACTTACAATACCAGTTATATTTATTACCCATAAATTTATTTCTTATTATCCTGAAAGGATAAAACAAATAGCAATGAACACTAGTTGGAATACATTAGAATTATGTTCTCAATGTGAAATTTATGTTTCAAATATATACAAAAAAGTTAAATATTATATTCCTGATTTATTTAATACTTTACAACCAACAATTACATTTATAAGTGATGGTGAGGAAATTGTAAAATATTCTTTATCAGAATTTATAAAAATACAAAAAAATGGAAAAATTATTTTGAAATATGACTTTGTTTTATATGAATTACCTGTAATTACAGATGATAAATATTGTAAATATGATAAATATACATTAAGATATGAAAATCATAATGACATTATGCATCTTGAATATAATAGTTTGGTAAATACATTTGATTTTAATATGATTCAAATGACATTAAAGGAATCTAATGAAACATATAAAATAGATTTTGGCCGAAATAATTTTAATATGGATGGAAATATATTATTTGATACAAAGTTTTTAAAATGGTATTTGAATATGAATTATTCAATTATTCTAGATGATAATAATAAATATGATATAACATTTATAGATCATAATATGAATTACATAACTTTACCCAATTATTGTTATATTATAATTGATAAAACAAATTACAAAATTGTGAATGATATTTCAAATAACAAATTTGATATTACAGATAGTTTAATAATCGAATATAGTGATAATAGTTCCTTATCAAATAGTATTACAAGTTTAAAAAATAGTGATATAAATGATGACGAATCAAACAAAGCAGAAGAAACAAACAAAGCAGAAGAAACAAACAAAGCAGAAGAATCAAACGAAGCAGAAGAATCAAACGAAGCAGAAGAATCAAACGAAGCAGAAGATTTTGAAACTATTAAATTGAATGAAATAACACAACAAAATGGTTGTATTAAATATATTTAATAAATGATATAAAAAAAATTGATATATAAATACTATATATGGATAGTTCCATACCTATTATGGATACACCAACCTCTAGTTCTACCGATTTGAAATTATATGATAAATGGACATTATGGTCGCATTTACCTCACGACACCAATTGGACTTTTGAAAGTTATTCACGTATATATACGTTTGATAGCGTTCATTCTATTATAATGTTACTAGAAACTATACCTGATGATATGATAACAAATTGTATGTTATTTATAATGCGCGATGGTATAAAACCTATGTGGGAAGATCCAAAAAATAAAAAGGGAGGTTGCTTTTCATATAAAATTAATAACAAAAATGTAAGTTCAGTTTGGAAAAATTTATCATATAGTTTGGTAGGAGAGAGTTTGACTGAAAATGTTAATATAAGATCGTGTATAAATGGTATTACTATTTCACCTAAAAAAAACTTTTGTATTATAAAAATTTGGCTAGCAAATTGTAATTATCAAAATCCATCAGTTATTATAGATGGTTTGGGAATCACTAGTCAAGGTTGTTTATTCAAAACCCATATAAATGAATAACTAAATATAATCACTTAAATATACAAAATTTAATTAATTATATGAACATTTTTCAAAATATAAAATTATTTTTAATATTCATACTAATTATAATTAATATAATTTTTTATTATATATTTCCTGAAACTATTAGTAAACACATATGGCACAATATAGTCAAAATAGGTAAAATAATAATGGGTATAAAGCCAAAAATACACGGAAATAAAAATAATTTAAATACTAATAATTTGTTGATCATGTGTAATCATTATGATGGATTAGTTGATTGTGATGTTATATACAACTTATATTATGATGAGAATAAAGAAAATATGTTATACACGATTGTAAAATCTGATATAGTAGGTGATAGTAATGAGAATAGTATTTTATCAAATATATTATCTTATATAAAAACATCTGTTTTAAAATCATTACATTTTATATCATATGCAAGAGGTAATAAAGAAGATGGTGTAGTAGTAAAAAATATAGTTGCTGATTATTTAAAAAATAATAAAAATATACTAATTTTTCCAGAAGGAACAACTAGAACAAATGGTATTCCAAAAGATTTTAAACATGGTATTTTTCAATTGGCTATTGAAAATAACATGAATATTTTACCAATAACAATTAAATATGATAGAGATATTGGCTCAGAAAGAGGAGAACCAATGAATTTGTCATTAATGTTTAATAATAATTCAGATGTTTATATACATGATATTATAAATAGTGAAATAGATGAATGTTATAAAAATAAAGATTTTTTAGCATTAAAAAATAAAATATTTGATATTATTTGTGGACCATTTAATAATGATTATAATAAAATCAAATCAGAAGTGGTTATAGATATTGAACCTAGGATGACGGCAAACTAGCCAGTGCCAACTTAATAACACCTAGACTAGCAACATTATATTTTACAACCAAGGGCAAATTATTCTCTAAATACATTTCAATCTGATTACACAAATTAGTACATTTAATAAAATAACTTAAATTCTTCAAAGAAAATTCTCCTTGAATAATTTTACTAATATCTTGTTTTTGTATAAACTCCATTGCTCCATCTGATTCATCACGTCTAATTTCGGCATATGCAAATCCACCAGTACATTTAAAAATAAGTTCGGCTCCTTCATTTGTAGCAATAGATTTAATTTCAATCTTATCTGAGATAATAGATAAATCACGAATAATTTTTTGAAAATCAACAGAAGGTAAATTTATAATAGAAGAAAATTTTACATCAGGCACATCAAGTTCTTCGTTATCGGGTTCAATAAGACGAAGCTTTTGTATTTTTTGTTGTTTAATCTCTCCATTTTCGAATTTCAATCCAAGAAATTGAACAATTCCATCCATATAATCCGCTTCTTCAATGTAAATGGTAAGTGTATCATCATTATCAATCGTATTAATTAATTTAAAGAGATGAAACATATTAACACCAATAATAATTTTATCCATTTTACATTCATAAAGTTCAAAATTAGGTGCTTCTAGGGAAAGATGAGCAAGAATTGTATGTGATTTGTCCATATTGATAATTTTAATACCTTCTTTAGTAAATGTAATATTTGTTTCAAGTAATATATCTTTCAAAGCAGTCATCAATGTACGAAAAGGCGCAATTTGAACTGTTTGAATTGTCAATATATTGTTAGCGTGTTTTGACATCAAATCTTATATAATAGTTAAAAAGCAAAATCTTTAAATTATATGCGTTATAATTTAATTAACTAATTTGTATTATAATGAATTTCAATAATTATAATTTATTTAATATTAATATATATGTCATCATCATTAAAAAGACATGAAGGGTCTTATGGTATAGTATATGGGCCTCCAGCGTTTCAGTGTATTGACCCAGATATGAATTATAAAAAAAATGTTTCAAAATTATTTAAAAAAAGAACTAACCCTGATGATATAATTAAAAAATATAAAAGTTTTAATTTTGATAGAATAGATCCAAATGAAGATTATTTTATATGGAAAATTCACAAGTGTGAATTAAATGAAGATGATATTAAAAAAGCAGGCATATCTTTAAAATCAAAAACAAAAACAAAATCAAAATCAAAATCAAAAAATGTAAATTATGATGATAACCCATTTATGTATGAAAGTTCAAAATCAAAATCAAAATCAAAACCAAATGAAAAACAAATTGCTTTAAATTTTTCATATGGTGGTCTTTCACTATTTAAATTATTAAGTGGAAAAAGACCTATAGAGAAAAATATAGATAATTTAAAAAAATATTTAATTGGGTTAACTAATATACTTCAAGGAATTAAGATACTTCAAGAAAACAACATATATCATTGTGATATAAAACCAAATAATATAGTATTTGATGAACCCACACAAAAATTTAAACTAATTGATTTTGATTCAAGTATTATTCATATTAATAATATTAGTGATGATAATTTATCAAATTATCATTCAAATCAATTAACACCATTATATAGTCCTCCTGAATTTAATTTTCTGAAATTTCATCAGAAAGAAATCAATACTATTTTTAGAATATTGGGTATTAAAGAATTATCTTTTTCTGATACTCATGGAGAAGAATACAGAGAAGAAATTAGAAATAAAACTATATCACAGGAACATTTAAATAAATTAAATATGATGTATAAAAGTTTCGATATATGGTCCTTTGGTATGACATTATATTATATATATAAATATTTCGAGTCAGTATTGGTATTGAAACATGATATTAACCAAAAAATAAAATCAATTATTAAACAATTTCTTGTAGCCGATTATAAAACACGACTGGATATTGATAATGCATTAAGTATTTATTCTGGATTTATAAGCAGTCTAGAAGAACCATTAACTTCAACAACTAGAGGTGGAAATATTTTTAAAAAACTTAATACTCGTAAAAGAACAAGAAGTAATACTCGTAAAAGAACTAGTAGTAATAGTCGTAAAAGAACTAGTAGTAATACTCGTAAAAGAGCTAGTAATAATACTCGTAAAAAATATAATAAATTATAATATATATTTATAGTATACAATACATTATGATAACCAAATTTAATAATTATACCATAATGAATATTTTTCAATTTTTTTTACTTATAACATTAGTTTTAGGTTTTTATATGTTGTTTAACTCTGTAAAAAATAAAGACTATAGAAATATTAGTGTTTGGAGGTTTCCTATGTTATTAGCTATATTGCTTGAAACATTCTCTAATTAAATATATTAAAGATAACTTATTTACTAAATATTAATTAAGTTATAAAAAATGAACGCATCTGATAGTGAAGTAAATACAAAAATACATGAGAATTTAGATTTATTAATAAAAAAATATAAATCAAATGATTATGTTTTCAAACGATTAATAAATTATATTGAAAACTTATTACCAGTTGCTTTAGAAAATGATACGAATGTACAAAAACAACGCGAGGAACGAAAAATTCTATTAAGTGCAAATCGTGATGAATTTACAAATCGTTTTTTACAAAAAAATAATTATTTTTATAGTCAACAAACCGAATTATTTTTACATTATGATGGACAACATTTTGTCATAATTAATGAAGATGATATTCAACATCAAATTTTAACAACAATATCATCTGAAAAATGTTTACGTGAATGGAAACATAAAGTTAATAAAAATATTATCAAGAGAATCAAAGAACGTTCCCCATTAAATGCTATACCAGAGTCAAAAACAATACAAAATGTAATAAATTCTTTATCTCCTGATATTTTCCCTTCAAGAAATCATGTAAAATATTTTCTTACAATTATAGGTGAATCTTTATCAAATGATAACAAATCAAATGAGTTAATTTATATATTTCCACCAGCCTTAAAAGATATTATAAGAGAGATAGGTAATCAATGTTATACTTATTTTGGATTACCCAATATATTTGGCAATATAAAATTTAAATATTACGACCATAGCTATAAAGATTGTAGATTATTATCAATTGAACGAACTTATGGACGTAAGAAAATAGCAATACCTTTATTATTAGAAAAACATATGCTTGATTTTTTATGTGTATCAGCACATTATGCGAGTCGGTATGGTTCATCTGATATATTTTTAAACCATTGTACTGATACCAACCTAGTAGAACATTCATTTATTTTGTTAAAAAATACACCAGAAAATATAGTAACTACCTTTATTGAAAAATCATTGACATCATGTGTATCTTCAACAATAGATGTAAAAAATATGAATTTCTTATGGAAAAAATTCCTTGATGATTTATTTATACCCAATATTATTTTTTATGAAGCCTTGAAAACGATTTTAAAAACAAAAATAAATTTTGATGAAAAACAAGATTGTTTCCTTGGATATACAAGCATTCATTTACCAATCGTCTCTCAATTTATTAAATTCTGGGATGAAACTATGATTGAGAGTAATGATGAAAGTTATGAAGGAGAGAGTGAATTAGAACTTGACGAAATTAGCGTTTTATTTAAGCATTGGACAACAACAAATAAAATAAATAATAAAATGGTCAATGATGCACTTATAATAGATCTTATACAGCATTTTTATCCTGATATAGAGATTCAAAATAATAAATATATCTTGAATATTAAATCTAAATCATGGGATAAATATTCAGAAGTTATAAATTCTTTAAATTTATTTAAACAAAATGAAAATAAATTAAATTCAAATAATGATTATAACGAGTCATATAATACATATCAATACTATTCATCTCAAACTAAAAATAAATATAATTTATTAGTAAGCAAACGATATTTTGAAAAAATAGCTAAAGAACAAACCGAAAATATTGTATTTTAATAATTTACTTGCGAGTCTTACGGGTCTTACGCGTTTTCTTGGCATTGGCAGATTTTTTAATGAATCCGAATTGACCTTTCTTGGTCAAATAACCAGCCTTAACCAAACGTTTTTCATTTTTAGCGGTAGTATGCTTACGCTTAGAAACAATGCGACCATTTTTATTCATCATTAAATTATTCTTGGTTAAATCACCAGCAGTTTTATAGGCAGTTCCATGCCACACTTGCGCACGAGAACCTTCTAATTTCTCAAATTTTTGTCCGTTGACATGGTACATACCATCAGCAGCTTTCATATGTTTTTTAACCATTTATATATGTAGATGAGAAAATATATAATATTTAAAGAAGATAGAAATTTATAAATTATAAATTATAAATTATAAATTATAACAATTGTCTAAATTCAAAAATAAATACACACATATAAAAAATCAAAATCTATTTCTTGGTGGTTCTATACTGGAAATATTATACGCATTAACATTATTGATTATGGTACTAGTTCCATATCTCTGTCCACGTATTCTAACTATTTCAGAATAACGCATAGCAGTTGTTTTACTTGAATTATTTGTATTTCCATTAAATTGTTTATTATTAATCGCTAAAGCAGGTTTTTTACAAATATATAGACAATTCTGATTTGTTGATGTAGGCATAATTACTGATATATGTATATATAAAATTATTTAACAGCATAAATGTTATTATCAGTAGCACTAATATAAATTGTCCCGTCACTACCCAACACTGGTGGTGCTAAACGCGATTTGCTAGAAATTTTACGATTCCAATTAGTTGTATATGAATTACCATTATCCGTCAAAGAATGAAGTATTCCATCATTTTTTTCCCATGTGGTTTCATTGTCATTATCACCTAAAATATAATCTCTAGCCCTTATTGAAGCAAAAAATAATTTACCGGCTGTGTCTATAATTGGTGATGTATAATAAGCATTTGTATTAAAATAACGCCATTTAATTACACCATCTGTTCTATTTATTGCATATACATACGCAATTGTACTAAGATATATAGTATCATTTTTAATAGCAGGAGTATTGTAAAAAGGACCTATCATATTATCATAACTATTTGTCCAAATAGCATTACCAGTTAAGCCATCAATATAATGTAAAACACCGCTCATATCAGAACCATTTCCAATACATACATTATTGGAACTATCAATTGCCGGGGATCCATATATTGGATGAACACGATTAGGTAATGTTGTAGTAGCATTATAATGCCATTTATATAATCCTGTCAAACTATCAATGGCATATACAAATCCATCATCTGAACCAAAGTAAAGCCATCCATTTTGTCCTAATGCTGGCGATGAATTCACATTAGCACTCGTATCAAATGGGCTTAACCATCGTAAATATCCATGAGATGTATTATCACCAATACTATATACACTATTGCCTGCGCCAAAATAAATATTATCACTAGAATCAATAATCGGTGAAGATTGTAATGGATATCCAGCATTATAAGAAAATTTAATAGTTCCATCATCATGTAAAGCATATAAATATCCTTCTTTTGAACCTACATAAATAGTTCCATCAGAACTAATAACTGGTGTAGTATATATTGAATTAGGTGAATTAAAAGGTACTCGATTTGTATTATTTACTTGTGTTTTCCAAATTTGAGAACCATTTGTTGAATTTATTGAGTAAACATAACCATCATTAGAACCTAAATAAAGAATACCAGTTGAACTGATAGAAATCGATGGTGATACAAATAAATTTCCTGAAACAAAAGAAGCTGGTGTACTCCATAAATTTGATGGTTGTGTTGTTGGTCCTGTATATGCGCTAACACCTGTATGACGAACATCTAACATATACATCTGAACAACTGGCGTAGTAGATAATATTTCTGTGCCATTTCCGCTAATATCATAAATTTTACCATCATTTGCTCCAAAAAATAAATGACCATAATTGTCAATCACTGGTGTTGATTGAATTGACCCTCCTATTTTATATTTCCATAAATGTTTACGTTCTAATGGTTTAAAACAATGTAAATAATTATCTCTTGTTCCAATATATACGTTATCACTTGAATCAATTGTTGGAATTGAATTATTTGGTACAAGC
>Ga0315315_10005165_pt1 | contig 12043 bp, 9 predicted proteins | sample M140m3416metaG_FD_203699 | JGI IMG/M metagenome (GOLD analysis project Ga0315315, IMG submission 203699) | Ammonia-oxidizing marine archaeal communities from Monterey Bay, California, United States - M1 40m 3416 | ecosystem: Environmental > Aquatic > Marine > Intertidal zone | place: USA...
ATGTAAGTTTCATATTACCCTTTAAAATAGTGGTTTTTATACATACCTGACTAAAATGGTCAAGTATAGATTATATTAAAAAAACTAACATATTGTCGCTCAGTTGTGATAAACCTAGTTTTTTTTTTGAGAACAATAATCAGTTGCACTAATGGACAATAAAATTTTAGAAATATTTATACCTGGCCCTGCTGGTAGATTAGAAGCTAAATACTTTAAGAGTAAAAAAAATACCTCACCTATAGCACTTGTTCTTCAACCTCATCCTCAATATGGAGGAACAATGAATAATAAAGTTGTTGTAGATACTTTTCACACATTTATGGATAATGATTTTTCAGTTTGTAGAGTTAATTTTAGGGGTGTTGGTAAAAGTGATGGTGAATTTGATAATGGCCAAGGTGAGCTTGCTGATGCAGCAGCAGCACTAGATTGGTTAGAAAGAGAAAACTTTGATAATTCTCAATGTTGGGTATCAGGATTTTCTTTTGGTTCATTAATAGCTATGCAACTTTTGATGAGGAGACCAGAGATTAATAGATTTATAGCAATATCCCCCCAACCAAATGTCTATGATTTTTCTTTTTTATCTCCTTGCCCAACATCAGGGTTAATGATTTATGGTAAAAAAGACGAATTAGTTCCTTTAGAATATATTACTGAACTAGACAAAAGATTAAGTGCACAAAAAGGAATAAAGGTCGAGTTTCAATCAGTATCTGAAGCTAATCATTTTTTTTCAAAAACTGAAGACTCATTAATTAAAAGTCTTAATAAATATATTAAAAAAGAAACTGCTTTATATTAAAAATTTTTGACTAATTTTCCACCAACTGTAGGCATGTCACAACCAGTTGTTTCTGGAAAAGATATCGGTAAGTTTAAACATGATCTTATTGCAAGATAAGCAAAAGCTTGGGACTCGATATAATCTCCATCAAAGGAATACTCATCAATTACATCTAAACTTATATTGGTTTTATTTACTAGATAATTTTTAATACTTTGAATAAGAAATTTGTTTTTTCTTCCTCCACCACATATCAAGAATTTAATTGCTTTTTTGTTACAACCGTTAGAATATTCGATTCCTTTTGCTATTAAGTAAGCAGTAAAATTTGTGATTGTTGCACATCCATCCTCAAGAGATAGTCCTCTTGCAAACGAAACATCGAAGTCTTTTATGTCTAATGATTTTTTAAAGTTATTAATATTAAAATTATCAATTATTTGATCTAGAATTAGATGATTTATTTTACCAGATTTTGCAATTGAACCATTTTTATCAAATCTTTTTTTAGAATTTTTTCTTATCCATTCGTCAATCATGCAATTACCTGGGCCTGAGTCAAATGCCTCCAAATTTTCTTTAATAAACTCATCTTCTTTAATTACTTTGGTAATATTAGAAATTCCACCTATGTTAATAAAACAAATTGGAAAATCGATGTCATATCTTTTGTTAATCTCTTTAGATAACAAATTATGAAAAATTGGTGTTAACGGTGCTCCTTGACCATTATTTTTTAAGTCTTCTTGTCTAAAATCATAAACAACACTTATTTTAGTTAATTGAGACATTAATTTGCCATCACCTAACTGATTAGAAATTCTTTCAGCAGGGTTATGAAAGATGGTTTGACCATGAAAACCAACAATATCAATCTTATCTTTATGTTTTGATGATGCAGAATTAACAATTTTGCTATGAAATATGGTAATTTTTCTATTTAATTCGTATAACTTTTTTGAATACTTCTTTAAATCCTCGGTATTTAGAATTAAATTTCTCAAATCTACCAATTCATTGTGTAAATTAACATCGTATTCATAATATTCATTTGCAATATTATCAACCCGATCTATTCCATCTGATTTAATTAAAGAAAAATCAACTCCATCCATTGAGGTGCCACTCATTAGACCGATGGCTGTATAAATTTTATTTTTCATTAATATTCTTTTTAATAAAAATTTGTATATTGTGTAACTATAATCTTATGAACAAATTTTTAAAAGAATTTAAAGATAGAGGGTTATTCTATCAATGTACAAATGAAGCAGAATTATCCAGTATAATGGATAAGGAAAAAATTAAAGCATATATTGGATTTGATTGTACAGCTGAAAGTTTACACGTTGGAAGTCTATTGCAGATAATGTGCCTTAGATTATTACAAAAAAATGGTCATAGACCTATAGTATTGCTAGGTGGTGGGACAACAAGAATTGGGGATCCGTCTGGTAAAGATAAAACCAGAAAAATTTTGAGTGAAGATGAGATTGAAAAAAATATAATAAATATTCAAAATATTTTAAAAAAATTTTTAGAAAATGATAACTCTGAAACACAACCAATATTTGTAAATAATTATGATTGGCTAAAAAATTTAAATTACATATCTTTTCTACGAGATATTGGAAAACATTTTACAATTAACAAAATGTTGACATTTGATAGTGTTAAAACAAGATTGGAAAGAGAACAATCTTTGAGTTATATGGAGTTTAATTATATGATTTTACAAGCATATGATTTTTTAGAACTTAATAAAAAAGAAAATTGCGTTCTGCAAATCGGTGGCTCTGATCAATGGGGTAATATTGTGAATGGTGTAGACCTTGTTAAAAGATATTCCAATAAACAATGCTACGGTTTAACAACACCTTTAATTACTTTAGCCACAGGTGCTAAAATGGGTAAATCTGAAAATGGAGCAATTTGGCTGGACGAAAAAAAGCTATCTTCATATGAATACTGGCAATTTTGGAGAAACGTTGACGATAGAGATGTTTTAAAATTTCTAAAAATATTTACTGACCTTGATATTGAAAAAATTGACACTAAAAAAAATGATGACATCAATCAATTAAAAATATTACTAGCAAATGAAACTACAACTATGTTGCATGGAAAGAATACTGCAGAAAATTGTGAACAAGCGGCAAAAGAAGCTTTTTCTGGGAATACACTTGGGTCTAATTCTCCAACAATTAAAATTAATTCAAAAGAAAATATAGATAAAATCAGTATAATTGATCTAATAATCCTATCTAAATTAGAAAATTCTAAAAGTGAAATAAGAAGATTAATTAAAGGAAATGCCGTCAAAATTAATGACAAAAATATTGATGATGAAAAATTAATTATTACAGATAAACTTTTTAATGAAAATTATCTTAAACTTTCTATTGGAAAAAAAAGACACATAAAAATTGAATTGAATTAGTTTTTTTTAATTTTTTCCAATGTTCTTGTAATAAATCTTGGTGTCAAAGTTTTAATAGGATTAACAGATGTTTTTAAACCTTTAGGCGGTCCCTTTATCTTAAAACTAACACCAAAAACTCCTTCACCTGTTTTTTTTCCAACTAAAATTTTTCCTAATATGGGAATTGATCCTATAACTTTATTAAGAGTAGTAGCTGGAACTAAAGTCCCTCTCAAACTGATCAGCTTATCATGTTCTATGTATCCACTCATTAAAATTGAAATCGCTGGTCCAATTGCATAAATTTCATCAATTCTCATCAAATTATTTTTGTTAGTAAAATTCATTTCAAATTCGTTAAATCTAATTCCTTCACCTGATACCAAGTCTGCAATTCCCTGAAGTGAAGCTAACGACAAAAGCTTTGTTAATGCAGGTAATTCTTGAAGTTTAAAATCATTAATTTTAATAGTTGATTTTGATACTTTATTTTTTTTTGAAGAATAAAAATCTAAATATCCTTCTTCGAAACCTTTTATAAACTTATACCGATTAACTAGTGGCTTTGCTCTAGATGAGAACAAAGTGGTAATCTTTTCGTTATTCTTAGTATTTATCGTAAATGCTATATTTTCATTTTTACTAAATGAAGCTAATAATTCTGCTTTTACAACTTTATTATTTTCTAAACGAATAGTCCCATTTAAATCTTTAACAATATTTTTATTATCAATATAAATTTTGGACAAATTTAAGATTAAATCTATGTTATTTTTGAAAATATTTACTTCATCACCATCATTACTATCAAGTAGGTTAGAGATTAAATTATTGGCATTAAATACTGATCCTCTTAATTTGTATTTATTTTTTCCAATATTTTTAATAATTAATTTGTTTTTTTTATCATTAATATCGAAATAATCTAAATCGATTTTATCAAAACTTACAATTTTATTATTTTTATCTAATAAAAGTTTATTTAATATGATTAGATTATCTTGAGAAAAAAAATTAATTTCGTCTAAATTTAGACCATTAGTGATTGAATAGCTTCCTGAGGCTTTTAAACTAGACTTATCTTTTTTGTTTTTTTCAAAATTTAAAAAATCAATTTTAAATGATGTTTCTTTTATATCTAAGTTTGTAATAAAGTTATAATTTTCATCATTTTTAGAAAAAAAATAATCGATTTTCTCAAGTTCTTTATCTAATCTAATTTTACCAGACCCTTTTAGAGATAATTTATTATCTTTATAATTTATTTGAGCATTATGTTTTTTTAAAATTATGTTTTTATTTATTCCTGGGAAAAATTTTTTTGTAAATTCTTTATTTTTAATAGTCAATTCATCTAATAGGATATTTAAAATAAAACTATAATCAGAATCTTTACTTAATATTTTATAACTAACTTCATCAAATTCATTTTTTAGTTTAATTTTTCCAGCTCCATTAATTGTTAAATTTTTCTTATCATAGTTGGCTTTAATCTTATGATTTTTTAAATAGATTATATCATTTAGATCTATGAAATTTTGATTAATTAAATTTGATATTTTTAGTTCAGTTTCATTAATATCAATCTCTGAATTTATAATTAAATTTTCTAACTTAAGTTCATTATTTATATTAAAAGAAAAATTATTCTTCGACTTAAAATTTATATTTTTAAAATCTAAATCATTTAAATTCTGTTTTAATGTTTTAATTAAATTTGGATTAATAAATGTGTCTTTATTTTCAATATTACCCTCAAAAAAATAATCCTTTTTATTTTTTTTGATATTGAGCTTATCTGATACAAAATTTATTTTATTTGTTAGAAAACTTATGTCCTCAAATTTATAATTGCTTTCTGATATTTCAAAAAGAAAATCGATTTTTTCAAAATTGTAATCTTTTATAAAATTAATTTTTCCGTCCTTTAAAAGTCCTTTAATTTTAAAATCTTTTTTTATCTTTCCATTCTCATCAATATTTAATTCTAAATCTGCAATCAGGTAACCTGATTTGATAAACTTCTCTAAAATAAATAATTCTGGTCTATTATTTATAGTTCTTGCAAATGTTACCAGATCTTTTAGTAAAATTGATTTGGTTGATATTTTTATATTTGATGTTGATATTTGGTTTTTAATTATTGAAATTAGTGATGTTTGGGTTGAAATATATTCAAGTTCAATCAATTTATCATTATAAATTATTTTTGTACCAATTGTTTTTGCATTAATTTTGAAATTTAAAGGATCTAGAATTAATTTTATTTTTTTTAAGTCAAAACTAATTCTTTTATTTTTTTGATAAAACCTATCTTTAATTTGTTTGTTAAATTTATCTGTTTCAAAACCAATAGTGCTAAAATAAATAATAAAAATTATTAAAACTGTAATGGCTATAGAAAAATATTTTAAAAAATTTTTTTTCATTTTATTTGATATAAAGATTGTTCTAAAAACTCGTCCAATTCACCATCTAAAACTTTATCTGGACTGGTGCTTTCAAAATTAGTTCTATTATCTTTTACAAGCCTGTATGGTTGTAATACATAAGATCTTATTTGATGACCCCATCCAATTTCTGATTTAGAATTTTCTGTATTTTGACTTTCCTGTTCTTTTTTTTTTATCTCAAAATCATATAATCTTGCTTTTAGCATGTTCATGCAAGTTTCTTTATTTTTATGTTGAGATCTTTCATTTTGACATTGAACGACAATTTTTGACGGTATATGAGTTATTCTTACTGCACTATCAGTTGTATTTACATGCTGTCCTCCTGCACCACTAGAGCGATAAGTGTCGATTCTTAGATCTTTTTCTATGATTTCAATATTAATATTTTCATTAACAACTGGATATACCCATACACTTGCAAAACTTGTGTGTCTTCTTGCACCCGAGTCAAACGGTGAAATTCTAACTAATCTATGAATACCAGATTCTTTTTTTAGCCATCCAAAAACATAGTCTCCCTCTATTTTAATTGTAGAAGATTTTAAACCTGCCTCTTCTCCTTTGTGTTCGCTTATCAAATTAGATTTAAAATTTTTTTGATCTGCCCATTTGAGATACATTCTTCTCAACATTTCGGCCCAATCTTGACTTTCCGTACCTCCTGCACCTGCATGTATCTCTATATAACAATCAAGTGAGTCTGCTTCATTAGATAAGAAGCATTTAATCTCATTTTTTTTAACTAAAACTCTAAGATCTTTAATGTTTTCTAATATCTCTTTTTGAACAGTTTCATTTTCTTCTTCTAAAGCTAATTGACTTAGATCATCCAAATCAGATAGTTGTTCAATTGAACCTTTGTGAGTTTTTAATAAATCCTCATATAATTTTTTTTCTTTAATTATACTTTTTGAATTATTTTTATCTTGCCAGAAATTGGCATCTAACATTTTTGTATTTAATATTTCAAGTTTTGAATAAATATCATTTTTTTCAAAGATACTCCTTAACTCTTTGATTAATTTTTTCTATCTCTTTTTTATAATTGTGATATTTATCATTCATCAGTAAAACCTTAATATATTATTGTCATCTAATCTATCATTATTTGAATACAGTACTTTACCATTAATAATGTTTTGTTTTTTATAGACTTCAATAATAGTATTTTTTGAAGTAAAATTTGCTTTTTGTCCAGTTTTTGGATCAACTACCATCATAACTGTGCCCTCTGGAACTTTGAATGGTCTAGCATCAGATTTTTTAACAGTCTTTTTTATAAATTCTTTAAAAATTGGCAATGCTGTTTTAGATCCTGTTTCATATTTTCCTAATGGAAGAGGACTATCTGATCCAACATAAACTCCTATTAATAAATTTGAGGTATATCCAATAAACCATGTATCTGTATTTTTATTTGTTGTTCCAGTTTTACCAGCAATATTCAATTTAAGATCTTTAATTTTTTTTGCTGTTCCTCTTTGAACAACTCCTTCAAGGATAGATGTCATTTGATAAGCAGTTTGTGGTGAAAAAACTGATTTATAATCATTTTTAACGATTGGATAATCTTCTCCTAAATAAGAAATTTGTTCACAATTAATACATTTCCTTTTACTATTATTAAAGATTGTCTTGCCCTCACTATCTTGAATTCTATCTATCAATATTGGATTAACAAGTTTGCCACCATTAACAAATACGGAATAAGCAGAAGTAAGCTTTAATAAAGTAGTCTCGGCTGATCCAAGTGAAATAGATAATAGTTTATCTGGATTTTCATAAATACCTAAATTTTTTGATAAATTAATGATTTTTGAAAGACCTAAATCTTGCGCTATTCTGACAGTCATTAGATTTCTTGATTTTTCTAAACCAATTCTTAAAGTTGAAGGACCGTAAAATTTTTTTCCATAGTTTTCAGGTTTCCACATTTTTAAATCATCTCCTTGGTCAAGAACTATAGGAGCATCTAAAATTAAAGATGTTGGAGTATAATTATTTTCTAGAGCTAGAGCATAAACAAATGGTTTAAAAGCTGAACCAGGTTGTCTCAAGGCTTGTGTCGCTCTATTGAACTCACTTTTTTTAAAACTAAAACCACCGCTTAAAGCCAAAACTCTTCCAGTATATGGGTCCATTACTACCATTCCACCATTTATTTTAGGTAGTTGTTTTAGACTGTAGATATTTTTGTTGATGTTTTTTACATAAATTATGTCACCAACTTTTAGCAAATTAGTAAATTCTTTTTTTGTCCATGAGATGTCTTGAAATTCAATTTTTCCATTTAATCCTTTTTTTGTTTCAATTTCTGCAGAAAATTTATTTAATTTTTTAACAATTGCTAATTCCCAATTTAGAGATTTTTCTAATTTAAATTTTTCTAAATCGTTAATCCACTTCTTAGAATATTTTTTATTTGTTAGCGCTCCTCTCCAACCCTTTCTTTTATCATATGAAATTAAACCATCGCGTAGTGTCTTAGTTGCAATTTTTTGAAATTCTAAATTGATAGGTGTATTTATATTAAAACCTTGTTTGTAAACTTTGTCATAAGTTAGAACATCAATGACATTTTTTCTAACATCTTCAATATAGTATTGAGCATCTTCTAAAAAAATTTTTTTTGATTTATTTAAATTTATCTTTTCTTCTTTAAGTTTGTTATAAATTTCTAAATTAATATAATTATTATCGTGTAAATTTTTTAAAACTAAATTTCTTCTAAATTTAGCTAGCTCGATATTTTGATAAGGATTATATTTACTTGGAGCTTTAGGAAGCGCAGCCAATAGGGCAGTTTCCGCGTAATTTAAATCTTTAATAGATTTATCAAAATATTCTAAACTAGCTGCCGCTACACCATATGCTCCACTTCCAAGATAAATTTGATTAAGATATAACTCTAGAATTCTTTGCTTTGATAAAGCTCTTTCTATTCTAAATGCTAAAATTGCCTCTTTAATTTTTCTATTTAAACTTACTTCGTTGGTTAGTAAAAAATTTTTTGCCACTTGTTGGGTGATAGTTGAAGCTCCCTCAAGTCTTTTTGATGAAATTATATTTGATACATTATTTACTACTGCTCTTAAAACTCCTTTTGCATCAACACCAGGGTGTGAAAAAAAGTTCTTATCTTCAGCAGATAAAAATGAATTAATTACGTTTTTTGGAATTGAATTATATGGAATAAATATTCTTTTTTCTTTTGAAAAATCTGCAACTAGTTCTCCATTGCCAGAATACACCTTACTAGATACTGGTGGTTTATAATTTTTAAGAAATTTATAGTCAGGAATATTAGTTGAGTAGTTCCATAAAATGCTAAATATCAAAATACTGAGCAATAATACAAAAGATAAGGAAATATAGAGAATATTCTTTAGAAATTTATTCATTTTATTTCCATTATATCTTGGAATTTGTTAAAGATAAGGCAGTAGAATTAGACAAAATTTAATAAAATTTAAAACATTAATGAATCAATCAATAAAATTATTATGGAAAAAAATTTATACATCGATGCATCGCATCCTAATGAAACTAGAGTTGTTCTTAAATCAGATGACAATATTGAAGACTACGAATACGAAGGTTTAAAAAATAATTTAATTAAGAATAATATATATCTTGGAAAAGTAAGCAGGATTGAGCCATCTCTACAAGCTGCATTCATAGATTTTGGAAGAGATAGACATGGCTTTCTATCATTTAATGATATCCAGTCTGATTATTATCAAATACCTAAAGCTGACCTTGAAAAAATAAAAGAAGAAGAAGAAAAAGCTAGAGAGGAACTATCTAAAGAAGTGCAGGCAAAAGAGGAAGAAAATATTGCTGAAGGAAAACTTGAGGTAGATGATCCTATTAATATTGAAAAAGATAATTCTGAGGAAAATCATAAGGATGATGATAGTGATGGTGAAATTAAAGCCTCTTTAGAGGTAGAAAAAGAAAAAAAGAAAGAAAATAAATTTAAATTCAAAAGATACAAAATACAGGAAGTTATTAAGCCTAACCAAGTTATACTTGTTCAAGTAATTAAGGACGAAAGAGGTCAAAAAGGTGCTGCACTAAGTACATTCATTTCAATTGCTGGAAAATATATTGTTTTAATGCCTAACACACCAAAAGGTGGTGGAATTTCTCGAAAAATATTTAACCCTGCAGATAGAAAGAAAATTAGAACTATTTTAAACGAAATTGAAATACCAAAAGAAATGGGGCTAATTGTGAGGACAGCAGGTAGCAATAAAACTAAAAATGAAATTAATAATGATTTAGATACTTTAATTAAGACTTGGAGTCAGATTAAAGATAATGCAATTAACTCTATAGCTCCATCATTAATTCATCAAGAGAGTGAAATTATAAAAAGAACTTTAAGAGATATGTTCGATGATAATACACAAAATATTATTGTGGAAGGGAATGAAGGTTATAAAAAAGCACAAACTTTTATGAAAATGATCATGCCTTCAAATGTCAAAAAAGTAAAAAAATATAGAGGCAAAGTTCCATTATTTATTGAGGAAAATATAGAACAAAAATTAAATCAAATTTTCGACTCTGAAATTAAACTAAAATCAGGTGGATATTTAGTAATAAACCCAACAGAAGCTTTAGTTTCAATTGATATAAACTCAGGAAGCTCAATAAAAGGTAAAAACGTTGAAAGCACAGCATTAGATACTAATATTGAAGCTGCAGAAGAAATAGCAAGGCAAATCAAAATAAGAGATTTATCTGGATTAATTATTATCGATTTTATTGATATGCTGAGTTATGGGAACAGAAGATTGGTTGAAAGAAAACTTAAAGAAAAGTGTAGATCAGACAGAGCGAGAATACAGATTGGAAGAATAAGTAACTTTGGTCTTTTAGAAATGTCTAGACAAAGACTCAGAGAAAGTGCCATTAAATGGAAAGTAACTTTAACAGATGAGTCATTTGCTCAGAAATTACTTAAAACTGTTGAATTGAAAGCAGTAATTAATAAAGCTAAATTTGTTGAATTAAAAGTTTGTGAAAAAATTTCAGATTTTTTAAAAGAAAATTTTATAGATGATTTAACTTATTTTGAAAAAAAAAATAAAATGACAATTGATATAATTAGTGATCCAACCTTAATTATTCCAGAATATATAATCAATATTCAGAATAAATCTAAAAAAACAATCGAATTAATTGAGCATTATGAAAGATTAAAAAATCTAGAACTTCAGATTAAAGAGGATGAAATTATAAAAAAAAATGACACAAAAAAATTCCAAAAAAAACCTTTTAAAAAGAAACCATATTTTAAGAAAAAATTTACAAAAAAGGCAATAGCTATTTAATAATCCCTAATTTTGGAGATGAGGCGTTTCCATATAAATATTTGTTAATACGACCAGCTAAAAAAGATTGCCTGCCAGCAATTACAGCATTCTTAAATGCTAGCGCCATATCAAATGGTTTTTTTGCTTTTGCGATAGCAGTATTTACCAAAACACCATCGCACCCTAATTCCATTGCAATTGTTGCATCAGATGCTTGACCCAAACCTGCATCAATAATTAATGGTAATTTTGTTTGTTTTCTGATTATTTGAATATTCACTTTATTTTGAATACCTAAACCAGATCCTATAGGTGCCGCTAATGGCATGATCGCATCTGCACCCACATTCTCTAATCGTTTTGCCATTAATGGATCATCATTGCAATAAACCATTACTTTGAAACCTTCTTTAGCAAGAACCTCTGTAGATTTTAAAGTTTCAATCATATCTGGAAATAAATTTTGCTTATCTCCAAGAACTTCTAATTTAACCAATTTCCATCCTCCTATTTCTCTAGCAAGCCTTAAAGTTCTTAGAGCTTCTTTTGAGTTAAAACATCCAGCTGTATTCGGTAAATACGTAATTTTTTTCGGATCAATATAATCCATTAAAAGAGGTTTTTTTTTATCAGTTATATTTACTCTTCTAACTGCTACAGTTACAATTTCAGCTCCAGAAAGTTTAATAGCTTTTGCGCACTCTGCCATGCTTTTATATTTTCCAGTTCCAACAATTAAACGGGAATTAAATCTTCTCTTTGCAATTAATAATTTTTCACTTTTCACCTAACCACCTCCAATAAAATGGACTATTTCAATTTTATCATTTTTTTTTAAATTTATTCTATGAATGTTTTTTTTATCTATTATTTCTTGATTAAGTTCAATTGCTACTTTCTTCATTGGGATTTTAAGATTCTTTACTAAATCTGACATTTTATATTTATCTGATATAAATTTAACTCTACCATTTACTTTAATTTCTATTTTTTTTAGTTTTGCCATCGTATATAAGTGTCAGATGAATAATAAAATTATTATTGTCAATGG
>Ga0315315_10005169_pt1 | contig 12038 bp, 10 predicted proteins | sample M140m3416metaG_FD_203699 | JGI IMG/M metagenome (GOLD analysis project Ga0315315, IMG submission 203699) | Ammonia-oxidizing marine archaeal communities from Monterey Bay, California, United States - M1 40m 3416 | ecosystem: Environmental > Aquatic > Marine > Intertidal zone | place: USA...
TCTTTAGGAAATAATAAATTTATTTCGCAATACTTCTCTTTTATTTTTTTTATATCAGTATATTTTTCAATTTCACTAGGGTTTCTTATGATGATTTCCTCATCATTATTTCTTACTAGCATGAATTCAACAGATGGTGGTGTGACAATTAATGAGAGATCAAATTCTCTTTCTAATCGTTCAATAACTATCTCTAAATGTAACAATCCCAGAAAGCCACATCTGAAACCAAAGCCAAAAGCAGAAGATGTTTCAGGCTCATAAAAAAAACTTGCATCGTTAAGTACATACTTATCTAGTGAATCTCTTAATTTTGAATAATCATCCGAATCTGATGGAAAAACACTTGAAAAAACAGTAGGTTGGGGCTCTTTATATCCAGAAACTGCAATTGGCTTATCGTCTTCATCAGAGACTAAAGTATCACCAACTCTAATTTGTGAAAGATCTTTTGCACCAGTAATGATATACCCTACTTCACCTGTGTTTAAACTCTTAGTAGGTAAGAAGTCTAAATCAAAATAACCCATTTCAGATGGTTCAAATGAATAGTTAGAATTAACTAGCTTTAGTTTTTGTCCTAAGTGTATTTCATCGCCAAACACTCTAACGGATGCTACAACACCTCTGTATGAATCAAAGAAAGAGTCAAATATTAACGCATTAACACCTTCCGTTTTCTTTTCTGGTGGAGATATAAGATTAGGAATTTCAATTAATAAGTTGTCAACACCCTCTCCCGTTTTTGCTGATATTTGAAATATTTCATTTTCCTTAGATCCAATTAAATTAAATATCTGTTTTGTAGTATTTTTGATATCAGCATCTATTGAATCAATTTTATTCAAAACTGGTATGATTTCTAACCCTGCTTCTATTGCGGCATATGAATGTGCAAATGTTTGTGCCTGAATTCCCTGAGTAGCATCTACTAGTAATATAGCTCCATCGCATGCAATTAATGCTCTAGACACTTCATATGAAAAATCAACATGTCCCGGTGTATCAATTAGGTTAATTATTAGATCATTAAACTGGAGCCTAATTGGCTGGGATTTAATTGTAATTCCTTTTTCTCTTTCTAGATCCATACTGTCAAGAATTTGATCAACATGTTCACCAGGTTTTATTAATCCCGACATTTCAATAAACCGATCAGCCAGTGTTGACTTACCATGGTCAACATGAGCAATTATTGAAATATTTCTCAGATTTTTATTATGTAACATATTTATCAAGTTAATATCTTATATACTGAAAGGTTTTACATGGCAAATATTAATTCACAAAAGAAAAGAATTCGACAAGATTCTAAAAGAAATGTTAGAAACAAAGCATTAAAAAGTGAATTAAAAACTACTTTGAAGGTTTTAGAAGATGAAAAGATTACGCTTGAATCAAAAAATAAAGCTTTGAAATCCCTAGATATCGCTTATTCAAAAGGTATTATCAACAAGAAGTTTAGAGATAGGAATAAGTCAAGAATATCAAACCTGTAATTTTTGTTTTACAGCAATTATGAACCGTTTTGAATTTTCCTGATTGTAAGTAGACTTCAACATCTTTTTTTCTATTTTATAAATTAAATTAATTGCTTCATCAATTTTACTTTCATCAAGTTTTTTTAAAAGATTATTTGCTTTTTCATATTTATAATCCTTTTTTTCATTTAATATTTCAGATATATTATCTGTGTTAGCATGAATTAATAACTTAAGCCTAAAGATTTCTTTAGTAAAAAAATTAAAAAAGCTTCTAAAGTTACTTTCCCTATCAGAAAAATAAATTAAGAGGTCCGAATCTAAATTTTTACTTTTATTGAATATTATATTTGATAAGTCCCATGGAAATTTTTCTTTTGATTTAGAAGTATTATGTACAACAGTTAAGTTATCAATATCTTGAAATTTTTGAAGATTTGACTTCTTAATTTGAAAAATATATTTTAATGAAAAATCATATTCATTGTCTTGAAGATTTTTATAGGTAAAATATGCATCATTTATAAATTTATAGAAATTATCTTCGAACAACAAACTTTGATTATTTAAATTAAGATTGTCTTTAGATATTTTTTGGTATTTTAAGTCTAAATCTAAACTTTCTAAATTATCAATTAGAGTATCGGTAACAATTAAATAGGTCATTATCCAATAAAGTTTATTATTTTATCTTCAACAAAAATAATTTTTTTATAATTTTTTTTCTCTATTTGAAATTCTATTTCACAAATTTTTTCGGCTTCTTCTTTAGTAGTGCCAGTATTAATTATTATTGTATGTCTCTTTTTTCCGTTCATTTGAACAACTAATTCATAAGTGGGATTGGTTAAGTTTGTTTCGTCAAATTCTGGCCATGTAAAATCAGCTATGTTTTGATTTGTATGTAAATAATAAAGTTCTGAAGATATATGGGGCGCAAAAGGATATAGAAGGCTACATATATTGAAAGTAATATACTTCTTTGTTTCTTGGCCTATTGCTGTTGAAGTACCTAAGAAATTAGTTAATTCAATATTGATTTTCATTAAGTCAGATACGGCAGTATTGAATTCAAATTTATCAAGGTGTTTTGTAATACTGTATATAGATTGATTAATTTTTCTAATAATTTCTAAATCTCCTTCACGTTGATTCTTTATTTCTAGTAAAGACAGTTTTTCAAAATTATCCCAAACCTTATTCAAAAATCTTTTAGTACCTTCAATTCCACCATCATTCCACTCAACACCATCATTAGGTGGTGCCATAAAAAGAATATACAATCTTAAAGCGTCTGCTCCATGAGTAGCAAAGTATGACTCAGGATCAACAACATTACCTTTTGACTTAGACATCTTAGTGCCACCAAAGTTGATCATTCCCTGGCTAAATAAGTTGTGAAAAGGTTCACTAACATCTAGCATCCCAATATCTCTTAATGCTTTCACAAAAAATCTAGAATAGAGCAAATGTAAAATAGCATGTTCTACACCGCCAATATACTGGTTAATAGGTAACCAGTCGTTAATTATCTCTTTATCAAAAGGCAAATTTGTATTATTTGAGTCTAGGAATCTAAGAAAATACCAAGATGAATCTACGAAGGTATCCATAGTATCTGTTTCTCTTGTGCTTTGAATACCGCACTTAGGACAAGAGGTATTGACAAACTCTTTGCTTTTTGCCAATGGTGAATCTTCAGAATTTTTATAATCATCTATTTCTGGCAAAAGTACAGGCAACCTATCAAGGCTTTCAGCAACTAATCCACATTTGCTACAGTTAATTACCGGTATGGGGCAACCCCAATACCTTTGACGACTAATAAGCCAATCCCTTAATCTAAATGTAGTTTTTTTCTCTCCAATTCCATTCTTGGTAAGATGTTTTAAAATTTCTACTGAGGACTCATCATGCGACTTTAGATTATTATATTCTCCAGAATTAATCAGAATACCTTTGTCAGTAAAAGGCGCGGCATCAATATTGATAGAATGATTTTCGTCTATGATAACTTGTAAGATTTTAAGATCATAAACCTTAGCAAATTCATAGTCTCTTTCATCATGACCGGGTACAGCCATTATTGCACCTGTGCCATAATTTACTAACACATAATCTGCAACCCACAGAGGTACTTTTTCACCATTAATAGGATTTGATACAAACAAACCTGTGTCAATACCTGTCTTTTTTTTCGAAATTGACATTCTCTCAAATTCCGATTTTGATTTTGAATTTATGATGTATTCTTTAATCTCATCAGAATTAGGAGAAATATCAAGAATTTTGTCAATTATTTTATGTTCTGGTGCTAGAACTGCAAAGGTCATTCCATATAAAGTATCTAGGCGAGTTGTAAATACATTAAAATTTAATTCTGTATCTAGGATGTTGAGGCTGAATTCTGCTCCCTGAGATTTGCCAATCCAATTTTCCTGCATTGCTTTAACATTTGATGGCCAGTCTCCTATCTCATCCAATCCTTTGAGTAGTTCTTCAGAATATTCAGAAATTTTAAAAAACCACTGATTTAAGTTTTTTTGCTCAACATCTGCATCACATCTTTCACAGCAGCCCTCAATTACCTGTTCATTAGCTAATACAGTTTTACATGATGTACACCAATTAACAGGAGCATCCTCCTTGTATGCTAAATCATTTTCAAATAATTTTATAAATAGGTACTGTGTCCACTTATAGTAGTCCCTATCATGAGCAGCAACTTCTCTGTCCCAGTCATAAAGTGATCCTAATCTTTTTATTTGCTCCCTCATATTAGTTATACGTTCCTCAGTAAATTTTTTTGGATGTATACCTGTTTTAATAGCAGCATTTTCAGCTGGAAGCCCAAATGAGTCCCAACCCATTGGTGACATTACATTAAAACCATTTTTCTGTTTATATCTTGTTATTACATCACCAATTGTGTAATTTCTGATATGTCCCATATGCAAATCTCCAGATGGGTATGGATACATGCAAAGGTTGTAAAAATTTGCATTACTAGAATTCACATCACAGCGAGCTAAGCCACTAGTATCCCATTGAGTCTGCCATTTAGACTCTAATTTTTTAAAATCATAACTATCCATCAATGTAAATACTTTCTATCTTTTTAAACAAGACTTCCATACTATATTTTTCATTTAACAAATTATATTGGCTTAATAGTTTTTTATCTGCTGTGGTTTTGTCATTTTTTATCATATCAATTGCTGACTCTATTTTTTCCTTAAAATCTCTCTGATTATTAAAAAGAAAGCCAACTTCACTATTAAGTATTGTATTCATTGGTGAAACATTTCTTGTGATACATATTTTTGAATAACTCATAGCCTCGAGAAGAACCAAGCCTAATCCTTCTGAATAGGAAGGAAAAACAAATAATTGAATTTTTGAGAAGAAATCTTTTTTATTATTTACATAATCAAGAAATTGTATATTAGATTTTTTATCTATTTTAAATTTATCGTTTATTTTATCTAAATAGCTTTTTTTTCCTGTTCCTCCAATTAAAAGTTGTAAGTCATTGTTGTCTAAATCTAAAAACAATTTCAAAAGGTCTTCGATTCCTTTATTTTTGTTAATCCTTCCTAAAAACCCTATATTAATTTTATTAGTATTGTCTTCTATCTCCTTAGGTGGAGAGGTCTGGATCCAGTAGTTCACTACTGAAAACTTAATTCCTGCTGAATAATCTGAAAGCCAAGTACCTACTTCACTAGAAATACAAATAATATGATTACTTTTACTCCAAATGAATACTAAAAGTGGCATTAAGAATTTTTTCAATAACTTAAATGAAAACTTTCCCTCAAGATACGTGTCATACTTTCCATGAATAGAAACAATCCATTTTGGCTTATGAGTTAAAAATGAATTTACAGCATAAAACATTGAGTCACTTCTTGGTTGGTGTGTATGTACTATGTCAAAAGCCATTTTTTTCTGAATATTAAAAAGAGTTCGATATGAAAATGGATTAAATAATCTTGGTGCGTTTAATCTATATACTTTGTTGACTATCTCTTTAAATTGTGGTTCCAAAGAGGCCATATTTTTTTTATCTGGACCAATTGAAATCACATATAATTTATGTCCTTCATTTTTTTGAGCTTTAGCTAAATCTAGTAAATGGGTTTCTGCACCTCCTCCTGATAATGAATTTATAACATGACAAATTTTCATTAGTTATCAAACCTTGGAGTAATCCATGTAGACTTATACGGAAAAATATAATCTTTTGAAAAATCTTTTATGCTAAGAGGTGAAAAACGTAAAATACCTTTAGGAGTTGTTTGGTTATTTGGAATTGGGGAGATAAATTTAGTTTTCATCAATTCTTTTTTATACGAATAAAGTTCTCTAATATCCTTTAATTTGTCAGAGTAATATTTATTACTATTAATTTGAATAAACATATTGTTATGCACTTTTTCTGAAGAAAATCCAAAATCTTGAATAATTTTTGTTAAAACAATATTTTTATCCACTAATAATTCTGAGTTGTAGCAGTCGATGTTTACTTGCTCAATATTTATTAAAATAGTATCTAAATCTTCATTTATTGAGTTTTTAATTATATATTGAAAACGATGATGGCCATCTAAAATATACATCTCATTTTTGAATCTCAATTCTTCTTCAGTGTTTTCAATATATACTCCCAAAACGATTGGTGTTGAATGTAAAACTTTTGTTGTAATCTGATTTTGACCTGAAGTTTCCTCGTGGGGGTAAATTATATCTTTTAAATTAAGTAAATTTAAACTTGTAGAAAAAGCTGAAACTGTTGGGTCTGAAGTCCTAGCTTGTTTAAAGTCTTGAATTATCATTAGTATTACTTTACAAAGTCTTCTAAAAGAACTAAAAAATCATCAATCATGTCATCAGTTATGCTGTTGTAATTACTCACCCTTATTCCACCAACACTTCTATGGCCATTTAATCCAATAAAACCATTTTCCACACAATGGTTTAAAAATTTTTTCGTTTTTGAACTGTCCTTAAAATCAAAAACAATATTTGAATAGCTTCTTAATTTTTGTGGAGCTAACAAATGAAAGTAATCATCATTTTCATCTAAAAAATTGTATATTTTATTGGCTCGTATAGAGTTACTCTTCTCAATTTTTTTAATTCCACCAGAATTTAAAATCCAATCAAGCATTTTAGTCAAAACATAAATTGAAAAAGTGGGAGGAGTGTTAAATGAAGAATTTTTTAAAATATGATTTTTAATATCCAAATAACTAGTTTTAGTACTTTCATCATTAAAGCCTTGTTTAAATATACAAATTGTTACTCCAGGTATTCCTAAATTTTTCTGAGCTCCAGCATATATATAATTTAAATTGCTCCAATCGAATTCATAAGAACATAGATCAGATGACATGTCAACAATAAGCTTTTTGTTTTTAAAATTTTTAAAATCTCTTATTTGTATACCTTCAATGGTTTCATTAGAAGTGAGGTATAAATATTCTTCGTCAGATTTTGAAATGTCGATAACAGAATTCTCAAATCCAGCATCTTGTAAATTATAATTTAAAATTTTATTGCCAAAATATAGTTCAAAATCAGAGTGGGTTTTCTTTCCCCATGTTCCTGAAATTAGAAATGATATATTATTCATAAGACTTTTCTTATTTACAGGTATAAAAGTATTTTGAAAAGTTGCACCTCCTTGCATAAAAATTATTTCGAAATCATCAGGAATATTAAGAATTTTAGTAATTTTACTTTTTGATATGTTGATTAATTCTTCAAATATATCACTTCGGTGTGATAATTCCAAAACTGAATATCCAAGATCTTTATAGTCAATTATGTCTTCGGAAATATTTTGTAATACATCATATGGAATTTTTGATGGACCAGCTGAAAAATTATTTATCTTCATAATTTTCCATTTTAAACATAAGACCAAGGTACAAACCAAATACAGGTAATAAATCTTCGAATGAAGCAAGAGAAATTGAAATTAATACAAGAATTATTTTAAGAGCATTCTTAAAATCATAATATAAAAAGCCAGAAATAATTAGAAAGAGTAAAATTCCATATAATGGCCCAATAGAGAAAAAGTTAAAAAGAAAATTGTTTTGTAGATTAATATCCTCATAAAGTAAGAAATATCTACCAGTACCAAAAGATTTAGCTAGATATTGAATATTCAAATACTTAGGAGAAGTTCTAATTACTAAGTAGTTTTCTCTTTCTACTTCAATTGATAAATAATCTGTATAGAGACTATTTGTATTTTGGTAACCAAAGCCAGTCCCATATTTTATAAATTGATTTGTGAAAGATATAATGTCTGATCTTTCTCTATCATCAAATTGAACACTTTTTATTTTGCTAATATTATTTAATTCAGAAAATTCATTTTTATTAGAATTACTTTCGAGACCACTATTTAAATCTTCTTTTTCATCCATAGTGTATTGAGGGCATTCAGAATTAGAGGGGCTAATGTCGCATTCTTTAATGGGAACAAAAAATGTAATCAGAAAGACAATAAAAAAATATAAGACCCGTTTATCAATTTTATTTATATATATATCAGTGATAACAAATAATACAACAATTAATAATGCTAGTTCACTTTTTGTTAATCCAAAAACCAATCCTGATAAGAGATAAAAATATACTCTAACTCCAAACTTATAATGGAGTACTAAAAAGGCTGGAAATAAAAGTGAGATTAAAAAAATTGGTTCTCTAAATGTACCAACCATTCTATGACTACTTGATATCCAGAAATTTGATTGGACATCAAAACCAAGTATTCCTGTTCCTGGACGGTTTCTATAAGGTTCATAAAAATTAAAAATTTGTGATAAAAATGTATAGATTGAAAAAATTGATATTACTAAATAAACCTTGTTTAAAGCTGTCAATATATCGACATGATTTTCTAAATGAAGTGTGACATACATAATATAAACAAATGCCGTAAAGCTAAATATTCTTAAAAAGAGATAGCTCAATTCAACATCAATATTATATGTATTAATTAATGTTGGCACCAATGAAGTTAATATAAGAATTAAAGTAATATGATTTAGTTTTATTTTTTTCGTAAGGCTTATAAGTACAAAGGTTAAAAACAGAAACCCATTACCAATCCATGTAAGTGGAATAGAAAATACTTGATACGAATCTAAAAAAAGTAGCAGAAGTGGAAATATATAAAGTAATTCAAACATAACATTAGATAAAGATACTTTTTTTAACATTACCTTAACTTTAACTAGGGAATTTAAATATTACTTAAGTTATTTACCGAGATGTTTTAGTTTTAAAATAAACATAAATTTCGTACAATTTCTGAATAATCATGCCTACAGAAATAGATATAGCAATACCATTAAATGTTAGAGAGTCAATTAAAAGATATGAAAGTGCTACGAAGATTACCAAATAAAGAATCCTTCCAATTGTATGTTGTAAAATTAAATCATTTATAAATAGGTAATGCCTTGTCCAGAAAGTTAATAAATAAAAGATATACCCCATAAGTAATAAAAGCATTGGAGTATAAGAAGTTATATAATCAATTCCTGCTATTAAAGTAAGCATACCTTCTCCACAGGTTGTATAAATTAAAATAATTCCAATTGAAATAGGAAATAAAATATTGAAAGTTAATTTACGAAAATTATATTTATCATCTTTATTAATTTTATTTAGCATCCAAGGTGAAAAGGCAACAACAATATAATTGACTGGTTCTACCAACTTTCTTGCAACTCTATAAATACCAGCTGAGTAAAAGTCTGTTAATAAACCGATTATCACAACATCTAGCTGTGTAGGAATTAGTCCTACAGCTTGATCAGTTCTAATTTTAAAGAAATTATTTTTTGATATTTTTATATATTCTTTAAAGCTAACTTTTTTATCCTTATTTTGATTCTTAAAGATTAAAATAAAGAGGACAATTAAGCCAGTTAAAAAGCTGTGCAAAGATAAAGCTATAAAAAAATTTTCTATAGTTGGATTCTGTAAAATAAAAAATACAACTAAAGCAAATCGTAATATACTCACGCTACTCTCAACCACTGAATAGGTTTTCATATCCCCTATGTGTGTAAAAGTTCCTTTAAAAACTTCAAGAAGATTTAAAAATACTCTTGAACAAGTGAAAAGTAATAAATAATTAGGAATTGATTTAATATCTAGCAGTTCATAATTTGCTGTAATCATTAGCAAAGTTAATGAAAACAAAACTGAAAATACACCCAAGCATAGTTCAAAAATAATAGAACTTCTTAAAAAATTTCCGTCATAACTTCTATAATTTATCAGTAGCAAATCAGAATTTCTTGAGCTAAGAAACCTAAAACACAGGCCAATGATTCCTAAGTAAACTCCAATAACCCCATATGATTCAGGACCAAGGCTTTTAGCAACAATTCTAATTTGTATAATTGCAAGGACAGCAATAGTTAATTGAGATAGTAGTAGCTCTTTAGTTTCAAATAAGAATTCTTTCATAATGCTATGTGGAGCTGAGGGGATTTGAACCCCTGACCTCTTGCATGCCATGCAAGCGCTCTGCCAGCTGAGCTACAGCCCCCAACTATTAAGATTATCCATGTTGGTAAATTAACTCACAATCAAAATACAAATCTTCAATCATATAGAATTCTCTAGATTCAAGAGTAAAAATATGAATCAGAATATCTTTAACCTCAATTAGAAGCCAAGAAGAATTTCTTCCCTCAATGTTTAAATTGGATTTATCATAAATAAAATTATTCATTTTCTTAACAACTCCATTCATTTGGGTGTTAGATGTTGATGTGCCAATAATGACTTTTTGATAACTGGATTCAGAATTTCCTTTAAATACAATAATATTTTGTAACTTTTGACCTTCGAGAATGTTGAGAATGCTGTCAGTAAAAAAAGACTCAATATATTCTTGTTTTTTTAAATTTGACACTTATAAATATATTACCATGTATTTATAAACGCACTATTCTGAGAGTGAGGACATTTTGAAAAAAATTATCATCATAGGTGCTGGCGAAGTTGGTAACTTTCTTGCAAGCAAACTTTCTAGTGAACAACATGATGTTACAGTTATTGAAGCTGATAGCATGAAAGTTGAGGAGTTAAATTCATCATTAGACGCTCTCGTGATTAATGGCAATGGGGGTAGCCCGTCATCACTCTTACAAGCTGGAGCAGAGTCTGCTGACTTAATTATTGCTGTTACTGATGATGAGAATGTAAATATGCTCTCATGTTACCTTGCTAAAAATATGGGCACAAAAAAGTCATTTGCAAGAGTTCAGGACAGTTCATTGAAAAGCGAATTAGATGACTTGAACATTGATCAAATTATTGACCCATCTGAAAGTGCTTGTGATGAAATAGAAAAGCTTCTATCTAGAGCTGGTATTTATGATATTCATGAATTTAGTGGAGGGAAAATTCTTTCAGTTGGTGGTGTTCTTACTGAGGAATCACCTTTAATTAATAAAAAATTGTCTAGCGTACATGAATTTGGTGGTAGGGAAAACTGGTTAGTTACTGCATATGTGAGAGAAGGCGTTTCTTATATCGCAAATGGAAACACAGTTCTTGATAAAGATGACCATATAAAGATCATCGTAAAAAGTGGCGAGATACAAACTGCAACTGCGCTGATAGGGATTGATTTTAATTATCAAATTAAAAAAGTTGTTATTGTCGGTGCTTCACGGTCCTCAGAATTATTAGCTGAAAGACTTTATAAGGATTACGAAGTGGTAGTCATTGATGATAATAAGAAAGATTGTAATAGAATTGCTGAAAATAATTCTCATGTAATTGTTGTTAATAATGATCCGCGCGATCCAAAAAATCTTATAGACTTAGGTGTAGGTTTAGACACTGCAATAGTTGCACTAAGCAAGGATGACTCAAAGAATATAGTATGTTCATTAGTTGGAAATGCGCTTGGAGTTCCAGAAATAATTACTAGAGTTAACAAGATTGATTATCTTGAACTTCTTAAAGAAACATCTATACAGGCAACTATATCTACACGAATAACAGCTGCTAACTCAATTTTACAAGATGTGAGGTCAGATCAAGTTAAGTCAGCTCTTACTTTTGAAGATACAGAAGTAGAAGCATTGGAAATTTTACTTTCGGAAAATTGTCACGTTCTTGATAAATCTTTAACTGAACTGGAACTACCTGACAATTGTTTAATTGCTGGAGTAACAAGGAGAGAGAAAACATACATTCCTTCTGGTGATTGGAAGTTTGGAAACAAAGATAGATTAATCGTTTTTACATTACCTGAATCGATTGAAGAAATTGAAAACGTATTTTGTTAAAAATTAATGTTTAAAATAATCTTATTTATCAGTGGAGGTCTATTGCCTGTACTTGGAATAGCTTTAATACCATCAATGATGCATGCATACTTGAATGAAGGTACGAACTATGCCAATTCACTTCTATTTTTATTATTATCATCACTACTTATTTCATATTTAATTAGAAAATATATTAGTCCTGCTCGTCAACTTAATACTATACAAGGGTTTG
>Ga0315315_10005170_pt1 | contig 12038 bp, 10 predicted proteins | sample M140m3416metaG_FD_203699 | JGI IMG/M metagenome (GOLD analysis project Ga0315315, IMG submission 203699) | Ammonia-oxidizing marine archaeal communities from Monterey Bay, California, United States - M1 40m 3416 | ecosystem: Environmental > Aquatic > Marine > Intertidal zone | place: USA...
GGAACAGCAGGGGGAACAGGCTCTGTTATAGAATATGCTGGTGATTTAATAAGATCTTTGAGTGTTGAACAAAGAATGACAATTTGCAATATGACAATTGAAGGTGGAGCAAGAGCAGGATTAATTGCACCAGATGAAAAAATATTTAATTATTTAAAAGGAAAACCAATGACACCAAAAGGAGACAGCTGGGAAAAAGCATTAAATTATTGGAATAGTCTTAAAACTGATAGGAATGCAAGTTTTGATCAAGAACTTAATCTGAATGCTGGAGAAATTTTACCAATGATAACTTGGGGAACATCACCACAGGATGTAATCACAATTGATGAAAAAATTCCAAATCCTGAAAGTGAAAAAGATGAAGATAAGAAAAATTCAATTGAAAGAGCATTAAAATATATGGGCTTAAAACCTGATATGGCTGCAACAGATATTAAAATTGATAAAGTTTTTATTGGAAGTTGTACTAATGGAAGAATTGAAGACTTAAGGGAAGCTGCAAAAATTTTAAAAGATAAGAAAATATCATCTCATGTTAATGCAATAGTTGTTCCTGGCTCTGGATTGGTTAAAGAGCAAGCTGAGCAAGAAGGATTAGATAAGATTTTTTTAAATTCTGGTTTTGAGTGGAGAGAACCAGGATGCTCAATGTGTTTAGCAATGAATGCAGATAAATTAAAACCTGAAGAAAGGTGTGCCTCTACTTCAAATAGAAATTTTGAAGGAAGACAAGGTAGAGGTGGAAGAACTCACTTAGTTAGTCCAGGAATGGCTGCTGCTGCAGCAATATCTGGAAATCTAGATGATGTTAGAAAGTATCAAAATTAAATGCAAAAATTTAACACATTAAAAAGTATCCCAGCATATTTACCTATAGTGAATATTGACACTGATATGATTATTCCGAAACAATTTTTAAAAACTATTAAAAGAACTGGTCTTGGAAAAAATTTATTTTTTGAAATGAGATATGACGATCAAGGAAAAGAAATCAATGAATTTATTTTAAATCAAAGTCCTTATAATAGCTCAAAGATTTTAATTGCTGGTAAAAATTTTGGATGTGGCTCATCCAGAGAGCATGCACCTTGGGCATTATTGGATTTTGGAATAACATGTGTAATAAGCTCAAGTTATGCAGATATTTTTTATAGCAATTGTTTTAAAAATGGAATTTTACCTATAATTTTAAAAGAAGAAAAAATTAAAGAATTATCAGAATATGCTGATAGAAAAGAAGAGATATATGTTGATTTAAATGAGGAAAAAATTGTTTACGGAAATAATGAAGTTGAATTCAAAATAGACTCATTTAAGAAAAAATGCTTGCTTGAAGGATTAGATGATATTGCTCTTTCATTAAAAAAATCAGATAAAATTGAAAACTTTGAAAATGATTTAAAAAATACTAAACCATGGATTTTTAATGATTAAAGTAAAAAAAAGAAAAATACTTTTATTACCGGGAGATGGGATTGGGCCAGAGGTTATAGGCGAAGTTAAGAAGATTATTAATTGGTTTAATGATAAAAAATCTTTAGATTTTGAAATAGATGAAGATCTTGCAGGTGGTTGTTCATATGACAAACACGGAACTCCAATTACAGATGAAGTATTTTATAAAGCTTTAGAAAGTGAAGTAGTTATGCTTGGAGCAGTTGGTGGACCTAAATGGGATAATTTAGATTTTTCAAAAAAACCAGAAAGAGCATTATTAAAACTTAGAAAGGAACTAAAATTGTTTGCAAATTTGAGACCTGCAATTTGTTTTGAACAATTGGTAGATGCATCAACGCTTAAGCCAGAGATTGTTTCAGGTTTAGATATAATGATAGTAAGAGAATTAACAGGTGGAATTTATTTTGGTGAACCAAGAGGAATTAAGCCAATAGATAATGGAGAAAGAAAAGGAATTAATACTCATACCTATACTACTAGTGAAATAACTAGGGTTGCAAGAGTTGCTTTTGATTTAGCCAAAAAAAGATCTAATAAAGTTACTTCTTGTGAAAAATCAAATGTTATGGAAGCAGGACAGCTTTGGAAAGAAGAGGTTCAAGAGCTTCATGATAAGGAATACAAAGATGTAGAGTTAAGTCATATGCTAGCAGATAACTGTGCTATGCAGCTTTTAAGAAATCCAAAACAATTTGATGTGATAGTAACTGACAACTTATTTGGAGATATGCTTTCAGATCAAGCTTCAATGCTAACAGGATCTTTAGGACTTCTTCCATCAGCTTCTTTGGGAGCTAAAAATAAAGATGGTGAAATGAGAGCGATGTATGAGCCTATTCATGGTTCTGCACCTGACATAGCGGGTAAAGGAATTGCTAATCCGATTGCATCAATTTTAAGTTTTGCAATGGCTTTAAGATATTCATTAAACCTTGATAATGAAGCAGATAATCTTGAAAAAGCAGTTCAAGAAGTACTAAATGATGGTTTAAGAACTAAAGATACTCTATCTGATGGAATGAAAGAGGCGTCAACTTCAGAGATGGGTGATGCGATAATTTCAAAATTGCAATAAATCTAGAATTATTCTAAGGTTCCCAAATGCCAAGTTACATTGCACCTTTAGATGATATGTTGTTTCTCTTTGAAAAATTAAGAGACAATAAAAATTATAATGAGTTGGAAAAATATAAGGAAGTTAATTTAGATTTAGTAAAAGATATCTTAGAGGAAGCTGCTAAAATAAATCAAAATCTTATTCTTCCACTTGCATTATCGGGCGATGAACATCCAGCTAAATTAGAAAATGGTGTTGTTAGAACACCACCAGGTTATAAAGAAGCTTATAATAAGTATATAGAAGATGGTTGGATATCATTATCTTGTGATCCAAAATATGGTGGTCAAGGAATGCCTAAAACTGTAAGTGCTTTTTTTGATGAAATGCTATCTTCAACTTCTCTTTCTTTTAAACTGTACAGTGAATTAACAATAGGAGCTTATAATTGCATTTTACATCATGCAAATGATGAGACTAAAGATAAATACCTTCCAAAAATGGTTGAAGGAAAATGGAGTGGAACAATGTGTTTAACAGAACCAGTATGTGGAACTGATTTAGGAATGTTAAAAACTAAGGCAGCAGAACAAGCAGATGGTACTTTTAAAATTAGTGGGCAAAAAATATTTATTACTTCAGGTGATCATGATCTTACAGAAAATATTATTCATTTAGTTATAGCAAGAGCTACAGACTCTCCTTCAGGAACCAAAGGTATAAGCTTGTTTCTTGTTCCCAAATTTATAGTAAATGAAGATGGATCTATAGGACCAAGAAATGGTGTATCTACTGGTTCAGTAGAGCATAAAATGGGCATTAAAGGTTCTGCAACTTGTGTTTTAAATTTTGATAATGCGACAGGATATTTGATAGGAACAAAAAATAGAGGTTTAAATCAAATGTTTACCATGATGAATTTAGAAAGAATTTTAGTCGGTATTCAAGGTTTGGGAATATCAGAAATAGCTTATCAAAATTCTCTTGCTTATGCCAAAGATAGAAAACAAGGTAAAACAAATAATACCAAATCTAATAATGGTGCAGATTTTATTATTGAACATGCTGATATTAGAAGATCTCTGTTAAACATGAAATCAATTATTGAAGGAGAAAGGGCTTTATGTTTTTGGTTATCTCAACAAACCGAGGTAAGCCTCAATCATCCAGATGAAAAAGTTAAACAAGAGGCGTCTGATTATGTTTCTTTAATTACACCAGTTGTAAAATCATTGTTTACTGATTTAGCTATGGAAATTACTAGTGATGCTATGCAAATTCATGGAGGATATGGATTCACCAAAGACCAAGGAATTGAACAATTATATCGAGATAATAGAATTACACCAATTTATGAAGGAACAAATTCTGTTCAAGCAGCAGATTTAGTTTTTCGAAAGCTGTTTAACAAAAATGGCAATATAATTAGTAAATTTTTAGAAATGATTAAAATTGAGAGCGATAGTAAAAATGAAAAGGTAAAAACTTTTTCAAAAGAATTAAATTATTATATTGATATTTTATCAAAGTTTACTGATTGGATTAGTGATAAAAACAAAGAAGAAAAAGATGATGTTAGTGCTGCAGCAAATGATTATTTAAAAACCCTTGGATTTGTATCTTTAGCCTATTCCTGGATAAAGATTCTTGAAGTAAGTTTTAGCGATTATCAGTCTAACAAAGAATTTTATAATGATAAAATTAATACAGCAAAATTTTATTTTGAAAAAGTTTTACCTAGAGCTGAGTATCATTACAAGTCAGCAATATCTGGAAGCTCAAATATAATGAATTTTAAATTTAATTGATTATGAGTAGTTATGATCAAAATTTAAAAAAAAATAATGCTAATTATGTACCCCTTACTCCCTTATCTTTTTTAAAAAGAGCTAAAGATGTATATCCAAATTATGAAGCAATAGTTTATGAAGATAGAAAATATACCTGGAATGAAGTTTATAAAAGAACAGTGAAATTTGCCAGTGCTTTAGAAAAAATTGGTATTAGTAAAGGAGATACTGTTTCATTTCTTGCATTTAATACTCCTGAAATTTTTGAAGCTCATTATTCAGTTCCTATGACTGGGGGAGTATTAAACACAATAAACATCAGATTAGATGCCAATACTATTGCTTACATTCTAGAACATAGTGAAGCAAAAGTATTAGTGGTGGATAGACAACTTCATGTTGAAGTAAAAAAAGCATTAAAAATTTTAGAAAAGAAAATCATTATTATAGATATACATGATAAGCATGCTGATCAATCAAAATTGGAAAAAATTGGTGAATTAGAGTACGAAAGTTTTTTAAATACAGGTGATGACAACTATGATTGGAAAATGCCAGATGATGAATGGCAGGCTATATCATTAAGTTACACTTCTGGAACAACAGGAAATCCAAAAGGTGTTGTTTATCATCATAGAGGAGCATATTTAATGTCTACTGGTAGTGTAGTTGCATGGGATATGCCAAATAGATTAAATTTTTTAACCATTGTTCCAATGTTTCATTGTAATGGTTGGTGTTATCCCTGGACAGTTCCAATGCTAAATGGAAGAACTATTTGTTTAAGAAATATAGAAATAAAAAAAATTTTTGAATTAATTGAGAATTATAATGTAACACATTTAGGTGGAGCACCAATTATATTAAATATGATTACTGGAGCACCAGAGAGTGATAGAAAGAAGTTAAAAGAAAAAGTATACGTTCTAACAGCAGGAGCTCCTCCACCAAGTATAATTTTTAAAAAAATGAAAGCTTTAGGTTTTGAAGTAATGCATGTTTATGGATTAACTGAAACATATGGACATGTTACTCAATGTGCTTGGAACGATGAATGGAATGAATTTGATGAGGAAAAACAAAATGAGATTAAAGCAAGACAAGGTGTCAGATATCCAAATGCCGAAGGTGTAACAGTAATGAACCCCGAAACGATGAAAGAAGTACCTAATGATGGAAAAACAATTGGTGAGATTATGATTAGGGGCAACGTAGTAATGAAAGGATATTTTAAAGACAAAGAAGCAACCGATAAATCAATGGATGGGGGGTGGTTTCATAGTGGTGACCTTGCAGTTATGTATCCAGATGGATATGTAAAAATACAAGACAGATCAAAAGATATAATAATTTCTGGAGGTGAAAATATATCATCAATAGAAATTGAAAATACACTTTCTAAACATCCGTCGGTATCTATTGCTGCCGTTGTAGCTAAGCCTGATGAAAAATGGGGAGAAGTTCCTTGTGCATTTATTGAAATAGTAAAAGATAAACCAGTTACTGAAAAAGAATTAGTAGATTTTTGTAAGGAAACTTTGGCTGGATTTAAAGTTCCTAAAAAAGTTATTTTTTGTGAACTTCCAAAAACTTCAACAGGAAAAATTCAAAAATTTGAATTAAGAAAAAAATTCTAGGTAATGAATTGATATTTCAGATAGAAAATAAAAGTGTTTATGCGTCTGATGCTGGTCAAGGCATTAACAATAATAAAGATACAATTGTATTTCTTCATGGAAGTGGTCTTTCACATATTGTTTGGTCTCTCGCTGAACAATATTTTTCAAATAAAAATTTTAATGTTTTATCAATTGATTTACCAGGTCATGGTAATTCAACAGGACCTTGTCTAGATACAATTGAAAAAATTGCTGATTGGTTAGAAAAGGTATTCATTGAACTAAAATTAGATAAAGTAATACTAATTGGCCATTCTCAGGGATGTTTAGAGATGCTTGAATATTCTCAAAAGTATAAAAATAAAATAAAAAAATTAGTTTTTATTGGGGGGTCTTATCAAATGCCAGTTAATCAAGCTCTTATAGATCTTGCAAAAAATGGTGACTCAGATGCAGTTAAATTAATGATGAAATGGTCATTTAAGAATTCTAAGAAATTTATAGGAGGAAATCCTGTAGAAAAAATCATTCAGTCTCCAAAAGATATTAAAGAAATTTTAGCAGTTGATTTAGTAGCATGTAATAACTACGCTAATGGATTTAATGCAGTAAAGGAATTAGATTGTCCCGCTATGTTAATTTTTGGTTCAGATGATAAAATGGTTAGTTTAGAAGTAGGAAAAAAATTTGCTGATTTAATTAAAAATTCATCTACGCATATAATAAAAGAATGTGGTCACATGATTATGATTGAAAAAGCATTTGAAATGCGGGAAAAGGTAATGGAATTTTTACAAAAATGAAGAATTTTTCAATAGCAAAGTCTAGAAGATTAAGAAGTACACCTTACACTTCAAGAATAGAAAAACAAGGTGTAACTGCTTATTCAGTTTATAATCACATGTTGTTACCAGCAGCATTTGGATCAATAGAAGATAGCTACTATCATTTAAAAGAACATGTTCAGATTTGGGATGTAGCTGGTGAAAGACAAGTAGAGATTTCAGGAAAAGATTCTGCAAAATTAGTTCAGCTCATGACATGTAGAGATTTATCAAAGTCAAAAGATGGCAGATGTTATTATTGCCCAATTTTAGATGATGCTGCCGGTATAATTAATGATCCTGTTATTTTAAGATTAAATGAAAATAGATGGTGGATATCAATTGCTGACTCGGATGTAATCTTATTTGCAAAAGGATTAGCTATTGGAAATAAGTTTAATGTTAAAATTAGAGAGCCAAATGTAGATATCATGGCAGTTCAAGGACCAAAATCATTTAAATTAATGGAAAAAGTTTTTGGTGATAAAATTACAAAATTAAAATTTTTTGGTTTTGATTATTTTGATTTTCAGGGATCAAAACACTTAATAGCACAATCTGGCTGGTCTAAACAAGGTGGTTATGAAATTTATGTAGAAGATACTAAATCAGGATTAGATTTATATGACCATTTCTTTGAAGTTGGAAAAGAGTTTAATATTAAACCAGGATGTCCAAATTTAATTGAAAGAATTGAAAGCGCCTTGTTATCTTTTGGAAACGATATGGACAATGAAGATAATCCATATGAGTGTGGTTTTGAGAAATTTATTAATATAGACTCTGATATTAATTTTTTAGGTAAAGAAAAATTAAAAAAAATTAAAGTCGAAGGAATTAAAAAAAAATTAATGGGAATCAAATTTGATGCTAAAGAAATTAGTTTATCAGGATCATTACAATTAACAGATGAAAATAATAATATTATTGGAGAATTAAGATCTGCTTGTTATTCACCACATTTTGGAAAAGTTATTGGAATAGCTATGATGAAAAAGCCTTATTGGGATGTTTCTCAGACAGTAAAAGCCAATATTAACGACAATATTAGTACTGGAAACGTTTGCGATTTACCTTTCATTTAGTATAAGTTTTATCATAATCATGAATATAGCTATAGTAGGAGCCACTGGTAATGTAGGTAGAAAAATACTTGAAGTTCTCGAAAAAAAAGAACTTTCAATTGATAATTTATATTTGTTAGCTTCATCAAGAAGTGCTGGATCAAAAATTAAATTTAGTGGCAAGGAGCATGAAGTTTCAGACCTCCAAACATTTGATTTTTCTAAGGTAAAAATAACTTTTTTTGCTGCAGGGGGAAAAATTTCAGAAAATTTTGCAGAAAAAGCAGCCAAGCATTCTTTGGTTATTGATAATTCAAGCTTTTATAGAATGGACCCAGATGTTCCTTTAATAGTGCCCCAAGTCAATGCAGATCATTTAAATAATATAAAGAAAAATATTATTGCTAATCCAAATTGCTCAACAGCACAATTAGTAATTGCTTTAAAACCTTTGCATGATTTATTCATAATTAAAAGAATAGTTGTTTCAACCTATCAATCAGTTTCTGGTGGTGGTAAAGCACCAATGGATGAGCTGATAGAACAAACAAAGTTAGTTTTGGATAATAAAAAAGTTGAGTCTAAAAATTTTACAAAACAAATTGCTTTTAATGTAATTCCTCACATAGATGTCTTCGCAGATGATGGTTATACAAAAGAAGAACTTAAAATGACCAATGAGACAAAAAAAATCTTAGATGATAAAATAGAGTTAACAGCTACATGCGTTAGACTTCCTGTTTTAGTTGCTCATTCAGAGTCTGTGAATATTGAATTTGAAAAATCTTTTTCATTGGAAAAAGTAAGAGAAGCTTTAGATAAGTTTGAAGGTTGTAAAGTAATAGATGAACGAGCTGATGGAGGTTATTCAACACCTTTAGAAGCTGAGGGGAGTGATGAAACTTTTATTTCAAGAATTAGGGCAGATAAAACTTTGAATAATGGATTGAATATGTGGATTGTTTCAGACAATCTTTTAAGAGGTGCAGCTTTAAATGCAGTTGAGATAGCAGAAACATTAATTAAGAATAATTTTTATGGAAAATAAAAACCCTTTATCTCCACATATACAAATTTATAGATGGCATATCTCTTCTTTAGTTTCTATTTCTCATAGAATAACAGGTATAATTAATATTATTGCAATAACATTAATTTGTATTTGGGCGTCATTATTAATTTTAGGAGATTTAAACTATAGTTTTATAAATTTATTTTTTAATTCTATGATAGGAAAATTTATTGCTATTAGTTTAGCTTGGTCATTTAGTTTTCAAATATTAAGTGAAATTAGGCATTTAATAATGGATATGGGTTATGGTTATGAATTACAGACAACTCGTATTACTGGATTAGCAGTTATTTTTGGCTCGCTTATATTAACTATTTTCATTTATTTAATAGGTAAAAATTTTATTTAATATGAATCTAGCTACTAAAAAATGGATTTTTTTAAAAATCTCTTCAATAATTTTGTTACCTTTAATGACTTGGTTTATCATTAATTTTATTGCAATTTATGATCAAAGTTATTCTGAAGTTTTAAAATTTTTTACTAACACAACTACTAAATTTTTATTTAGCTTGTTTATAGTTTTTGCATATTTCTTTTCGGCTTTAAGTATAAGTGAGGTTTTTGAAGATTATATTGGTGATGATAAAATCAAAAATGTCGCAAACAGACTATTATTTTTATCTGCTATAATAATACCATTATTAACAATTATATTTTTAATTAATCTAAATTAATGAGTTCATATAAAATTATTGATCACGAATATGATGTTGTAGTTTTAGGTGCTGGAGGATCAGGCCTTAGAGCTGCTGTCGGATTAAGTGAAGCTGGATTAAAAACTGCATGTATTTCAAAAGTTTTTCCAACAAGAAGCCATACATCTGCAGCTCAAGGAGGAATTTCAGCAGCCCTAGGTAACATGGGTGAAGATGATTGGCGATGGCATATGTATGATACAGTAAAAGGTGCTGACTGGTTAGGAGATCAGGATAGTATTGAGTATTTATGTAAAGAGGCACCCAAAGCTGTAATTGAGTTAGAAAAATATGGCGTTCCATTTAGTCGAACAGAAGAAGGAAAAATTTATCAAAGACCTTTTGGAGGAATGACAAAAAATTATGGAAATGGAATTGTTCAAAGAACTTGTGCAGCAGCTGATAGAACAGGTCATGCAATATTGCATACTCTTTATGGACAAGCTTTAAAACATAATACAGAATTTTTTATAGAGTACTTTGCATTAGATTTACTAATGAAAGATGGAGTATGCAAAGGATTGATTGCTTGGAATTTAAATGATGGGACAATTCATAGATTTAGAGCTCACACAGTTATAATTGCAACAGGGGGTTATGGAAAAGTTTATTATTCAGCAACTTCTGCTCATACTTGTACAGGAGATGGTAATGCAATGGTTTTAAGAGCTGGATTGCCACTACAAGATATGGAGTTTGTTCAATTTCACCCAACAGGAATATATGGTCATGGTACTTTAATAACAGAGGGTGCAAGAGGCGAAGGTGGTTATCTTACTAATTCTAAAGGTGAGAGATTTATGGAAAGATATGCTCCAAACGCAAAGGATTTAGCATCACGAGATGTTGTGAGTAGATCTATGTCAATTGAAATTAATGAAGGAAGAGGTGTTGGAAAAGATCAAGATCATGTTCATTTAAACTTAAGTCATTTAGACAAAGAAATTATTGAAAGTAGGTTACCCGGTATAACTGATGCAGCAAGATTATTTGCAAATGTAGACGTAACTAAAGAGGCAATTCCAGTAGTTCCAACAGTCCATTACAATATGGGAGGTATTCCAACAAACTATAAGGGAGAGGTTTTAACAGTTAATGGCACTGAAAAAACTGTTCCTGGATTGATGGCGATTGGAGAGGCAGCATGTGTTTCAGTTCATGGAGCTAACAGATTAGGGTCTAACTCTTTAATTGATTTAGTTGTTTTTGGAAGAGCTGCAGCGAAAAGAGCTGCAGAGCTAGTTAAACCAGGAACACCACATGAAGAAATTAGTGAGACCGAAACTCAAAAATGTATTGATAGATTTGATAAAATCAGAAATGCAGATGGAGATACTGGAACAGCAGAATTAAGACTAGCGATGCAGAAAACAATGCAATCTAAATGTGCAGTCTTTAGAACGGAGAAAACGCTCAAAGAAGGAGTTAATGAAATCAGAAAAACTTACGATGGATTAAATTCTCTTTCAGTAAAAGATAAATCATTAATATTCAATACTGATTTAGTAGAAACTTTAGAATTTGATAATTTGATTAGACAAGCAGTAGTGACAGTAGATTCTGCTTATAATCGAAAAGAAAGTAGAGGTGCGCATGCTCGAGAAGATTATCCTAAAAGAGATGACGAAAAATTTATGCAGCACACTCTTGCTTGGTATAATGGGAAAGACACAAAAATAAGTTATAGAGATGTTCATAAATCAACACTTACCAATGAAGTTCAATATTTTCCACCTCAAGAAAGAGTTTATTAATGGTTCAAATTAATTTACCCAAAAATTCTCAAGTTAAAAAAGGTAAATATTTCAAAGATAAATCTGGTTCTAAAAATTTAAGAAAAGTTAATGTTTATAGATGGGATCCTTCAACAGAAGAAAAACCAAGGATTGATACCTATGAAGTTAATATGGATAACTGTCCGTCTAAAGTTTTAGATATTTTAAATAAAATAAAGAATGAAATTGATCCAACAGTTGCTTATAGGAGATCTTGTGCACATGGAGTTTGTGGCTCTTGTGCCATGAACATGGGTGGTAAAAACGGTTTAGCTTGTACAACTCCTCATTCAGAAATTGATGGCGATATAGACATTTACCCATTACCTCATTTAAAAGTTAAAAGGGATTTGATTGGAGATTTGGATGGACTTTATAAACAATATCAATCAATTGAACCTTGGTTAAAAAATAATACAAAATCAGAAACAGCAGAGATTTTTCAATCTAAAGAAGATCGAGCAAAATTGGATGGTGCGTATGAGTGTATAATGTGTGCATGCTGCTCAACTTCATGTCCTAGTTACTGGTGGAATGGAGATAAGTATTTAGGTCCAGCAGTTCTTCTTCAGGCTTATAGATGGATCATTGACAGTAGAGATGACGAGAGAAAAGCTAGATTAAAAAAAGTTGCTGATGAACTTAAATTATATAGATGTCATACCATTCTTAATTGTA
>Ga0315315_10005171_pt1 | contig 12038 bp, 9 predicted proteins | sample M140m3416metaG_FD_203699 | JGI IMG/M metagenome (GOLD analysis project Ga0315315, IMG submission 203699) | Ammonia-oxidizing marine archaeal communities from Monterey Bay, California, United States - M1 40m 3416 | ecosystem: Environmental > Aquatic > Marine > Intertidal zone | place: USA...
AACCCAAGAAGTGTTGAAGCCATAGGAATTCCACTTTTTTCAGAAAATTCAATTAGTTCTTTTTCAGCATTTGATAATAATACTCCCTGACCAACAAGTATCATGGGTTTTTTTGATTGATTAATTAATTCTGCGGCTTTTGGTATTTTATCTTTATCAATTATTGGATATGGATGGTAACTCCTAATCTTTTCACATTTCTTATATTTAAAATTTGTATTTGAGAATTGTGCATCTTTTGTTATATCTATAAGAACTGGTCCTGGTCTTCCAGATTTTGCAATATAGAAGGCTTTCGAAATAATTTTTGGTATTTCCTCTGAGTTTGTAATTTGATAATTCCACTTAGTTACAGGCATTGATATACCTATCACATCACATTCTTGAAATGCATCTGTTCCTAAAAGTTGAGATGGAACTTGTCCTGTGATACAGACTAATGGTGTTGAATCTATTTGTGCATCAGCAATTCCAGTTATAAGATTTGTTGCACCTGGTCCAGAGGTAGCAAAACAAACGCCAACTTTTCCTGAAACCCTAGAATAACCCTGAGCTGCATGAATTGCTCCCTGTTCATGTCTTGTTAGAATATGATTTATCTTATCCATGTATCCATAAAGAGCATCATATATTGGCATAATAGCACCTCCAGGATAACCAAAAACAGTATCAACTTTTTCTTTAATTAATGATTTAAGTAATGCCTCAGAACCTTGTATTTTCATATATACTAATCGGTTATACAACCCTCAGAAGCTGAGGATACAGAATTTATATATTTCTTAACAACTCCGCTTGTAAAATTGCTTTTTTGTAATTTTATTTTTTTTCTTCTTTTTTCAAACTCTTTTTTATCAATTTTTAAATTGATTTTATTGCTAATCGCATCAATTTCAATCATATCTCCATCTTTAATTATATTAATTGGTCCCCCGACAAATGATTCTGGTGAGATATGTCCAACAACAAACCCATGAGATCCTCCAGAAAACCTTCCATCAGTTATTAATGCAACATCTTTTCCTAATCCTGCACCTATAACTGCACCAGTAGGTTTTAACATTTCTGGCATCCCTGGTCCACCTTTTGGTCCAGAGTTTTTAATAACTATAACATCCCCCTTTTTAACTATATTCTGTATGCCTTCTATTGCTTCAAACTCATTATTAAAGACTCTTGCTTTACCTATAAATATTTCACCTTCTTTACCAGTAATTTTTGCAACAGCACCTTCAGGTGCTATATTTCCTTTTAAAATTTGAATATGACCAGATTCCTTAATTGGATTACTAAATGGGAATAATACTTTATTGTCAACTATTCCGTTAATAGAATTTAAGTTTTCTTCAACAGTTTTTCCAGTAACAGTCATACATTCTCCGTGAAGATAACCCTCATTTAACATGTATTTCATAAGAACAGGTACACCACCAATTTTATGAATATCTTCCATTAAAAATTCACCGCTGGGTTTTAAATTTGCAATGAATGGAGTTTTGTCGCTAAATTTTTGAAAATCATCAAGTGAAAGATTAACATTTACCGACTTTGCCATTGCAATTAAATGGAGTACTGCATTTGTAGAACCTCCAAGTGCCATAGTAACGGATAGTGCATTTTCAAATGATTTTTTTGTCATTATGTCTGATGGTTTAATATCTTCTTTTAATAGGACCTTCATAGCCTTTCCAATCTCTTCAGTCTCTTGAATTTTATCATTACTTTCAGCTGGATTAGATGAGCTGTAGGGAAGACTCATTCCAAGAGCCTCTATGGCAGAAGACATTGTATTTGCTGTATACATTCCACCGCATGCGCCTGGGCCTGGGATACTTTTTCTAATTATTCCCCTGTAATCTTTTTCTTTAATTTTTCCTGCAATTTTTTCTCCGTATGCTTCGAATGCAGAAACAATATTTAATTTTTTCCCATTATAATTACCTGATTTTATAGTTCCACCATAAACAAGTATTGATGGTCTGTCTATTCTTCCAATTGCCATCATCGCACCAGGCATGTTTTTATCACAACCAACTACAGCAACAATTCCATCATAAAATTGGGCATTTACAATTGTTTCGATTGAGTCTGCAATAATTTCTCTTGAAATTAAAGAGTATGTCATCCCAGTTGTTCCATTTGTTATTCCATCACTAACTCCAATTGTATTAAAAATCATTCCAAGCATTTTCTCTTTATGAATGCTTTTTTTAATATTTTCAGCAAAACCGTTTAGATGTATATTGCAGGGGTTGCCTTCAAATCCTGTACTTGCAATACCAATTTGTGGTTTTTTAAAATCATCATCATTTAGACCTATTCCGTATAACATTGCCTGGGCTGCAGGTAATGAATCATCTTGTGTTATTGTCTTGCTGTGTTTATTGAGTTTCATAATAAAAAAATCCATTCTCATCAAGAATGGAAATAAATTAATATTGATTTTATATAATTATATTAGCTTTTGTAAAAATAGTTATTAAAAAGATGATTTGAAAATATGATAACCAACGATGCAGTTATTTTTGGAATATTATTAGTAATTCTTGGTTTTGTTTTCTACACGTCAAGTCTCAATAATAAATCTTGGAAAAGATTTTATACTTTTTTCCCAGTTCTTTTAGTATGCTATTTTCTACCATCATTACTCAATTCATCTGGAGTAATTGATTCTGAAAATTCTAATCTATATTATGTGGCATCAAGATACTTACTTCCATGTTCTTTAGTCTTATTGACTCTAAGCGTTGATTTGAGAGAAATTTCTAAACTTGGTTCTAAGGCATTAATTATGTTTTTTTCTGGTACTCTTGGAATATTATTAGGTGGTCCAATCTCTATTTTAGTTGTAAAATATTTTTTCCCTTCAATTGTAGAAATTGATTTATCATCATTAGCAGATGGTATGACAACTATAGCTGGTAGTTGGATTGGAGGTGGAGCAAACCAGGCAGCAATGATGGAGGTTTTTAATGTAGATTCAGTGATCTTTTCGAAGATGGTAGCTGTTGATATACTTTGTGCTAACCTTTGGTTAGCTATTTTACTCATTGGAGTTAATAAAAATAAATTCATTGATGATAAAATTCTTGGTGCTGATAGTTCTGCCATTGAAGTTATTAAGAATAGAATTGAAAGTTATAATCTTAGCATCTCCAAAATACCTGAATTAAAAGATTTGATATTTATATTTTCTATTGGATTTGGTGTTACAGGGTTTTCTCATTGGATGGGTGAGAATCTTTCAAATTATATTAGTGTTAATTATCCAAGCCTCAGCTCATTAAGTTTAACTTCAAGTTTTTTTTGGTTGGTTATTATTTCTACGACATTGGGTGTTATACTCTCATTTACAAAAATCAGAAAATTAGAGGGTTCTGGAGCTTCTAAGGTTGGAAGTTTATTCATATATATTTTAGTTCTTACAATAGGTTTAAAGATGGATCTTAAAGCAGTTTTTAGTGATCCAGGTTTGTTTTTAATTGGTTTTATTTGGCTTGGATTCCATGTTTTAGTACTTCTAATTACAGCAAAATTAATAAAGGCACCTTTTTTTTATGTGGCAGTTGGTAGTCAAGCAAATGTAGGAGGCGCTGCTTCTGCTCCTGTAGTTGCATCGGCTTTTCATCCATCACTTGCAGCAGTAGGTGTTCTTCTTGCTGTTTTTGGTTATGCCGTTGGAACGTATGCGGCATGGCTTTGCGGAATAATAATGAAAGGATTAATTTGACACTTTTGGTTTAAGTTTTCCTCTTAGAAAAAGATTATATTCATCACAAGTAAGAAACCCTTTGTTATCACTAAATGGACATGTCTTATAAATTTTAGATATATCAGTTTCTATTATTATTACTGAACTACCTTTACAAATGGGACAGACTTTCCTATCATTTTGACATTCTATATAATTATAAGAAAAAAGTTCAACATAAACATTTTCTATATTTTTATTACTTTCAATTAAGTTTTTAGAATTTGATAATTCTAGAAATTTTATTGATTCATCTGAAAATTTCCCAGATTCACCTTTTAATTCAAGGTATTTATTTAGCCAATTAATAGATTGTTCATACTTCTCAAGGAAATAAGAGTTTTTACCAAATAGAAAAGTTAATTCTGATGAAACTATTTTATTGTTTAATATTTTCTCTTTGAGCAAAGAGTCAGCTTTCTTGTGTTCCTGTTCTAATATTAAATCCTGAATTATTTCAATGTCTTTTTTTTGAGAGAAACTTACATTTGATAATAATATAGTTGATAAAAGAAGTGTTAGAAATTTCATTGAGTATGTAATACTACTCCCTTTTTCTTAAATACTTGAATTTTAAATTTTTTTCTAATGAAAGCCGATACGTTATATTGAAGATGATTTAGATCACTATCTTTCAATATAGTAAGAGAAAGTAATGTCTTCAAAAACACTTTTTTTTCAGTCATATTTAATATTTCCTTTTTGAAAAAATTTATCCATCTTCTTTTATAAAACTCCGTATGTGATGAACCATCCCATAGAAAGCTAAGTTGCACTTCTCCATGATTATATCTGTAAATGGCTGATATCTTTCTATAGAAAAAATTTAATTTAGAAATGACATCATTATTATATTTTTTCAGTTTTTTAAATGATGTATCAACAAGGCCAAGAGGATTTGAGTAATTTTCATACTTTTTAATAGAAATTTCAAGAAGATGCAATAATAGCTCTTCTTTTGTTTCATTTTGAACGGATTTTAGTATGTAATTTTTGTCGTTTTTAAATAGCTTATTAGACATAATCAAATTTACATATATTTTAATTAAATTTAAACAAAGAAAAAATTTAGGCATATGAATTTAAATAATGTGTAAAATTAAATTCTTGCTTAATTAGTTAAACTTTACATAATTTATGAAAAACAATTACAAAATTTTAATTCAATTTTTTGTAGTCATCCTTTTTTCATTCACTTCATTCTCGCAATCATTAGTAACTGGTGTTGTTGTCGATGGTACAACAAATGAGCCATTAATTGGTGCGAATGTGTCTATCAAAGGAACTACAGATGGTACATTTACAGGTCTTGACGGATCTTTCTCATTATCTTCTAATGCTTCATCATCAGATGTTGTATTGATATCATATATTGGTTATGAAGATGTTGAGATTGCAAATAGTGGTGATCTGGGCAATGTTAAAATGACTTCTACTAATGTTACTCTTGATGAGATAAGGGTCACAGCAGATGTGAGTATTGATAGAAAGACTCCTTCTACTTATTCTAACGTTTCAAAACAGTATGTTGAGGAATATGCTGGAACACAAGAAGTTCCAGAACTTTTAAAAATGACACCTGGGGTTTATACTACCAAAGAAGGAGGTGGTGTTGGTGATTCTAGAGTTTATATTCGTGGATTTGCTCAGGAGAATATTACTGTTATGATCAATGGTGTTCCTGTTAATGACATGGAGAACGGAAAAGTATACTGGTCAAACTGGAATGGATTGGGAGATGTTACATCACAGATGCAGGTAGTTAGAGGTCTTGGAGTCTCAAAACTTGCAATAGGTTCAATAGGAGGTACAATAAATATTGTTACAAATTCAATAGAATCTAAAAAGGGTGGAAGTTTCATGCAACAAGTATCAGATTACGGTCAATTTAAAGAAACTTTATCATACAATACAGGTAGAACAAAAAATGATTGGGCTGTATCTTTCTTATATTCTAGGACTGATGGCAAGGGTTATGTAGACGGTTCTTATGTAAACGCAAACACTTATTTTCTTTCAATTGCAAAAGAATTTAATAAAGACAATTCATTAGTACTTACAGCTGTCGGAGCTCCACAAAAGCATGGACAAAGAGATCAGTACATAACTCAGTCTGAAGTTGATAAGTATGGTCACAAGTATAACAGAGACTGGGGGTACCTTAATGGTGAGGAGCTAAATGGTAGAAATAATTACTATCATAAACCTCATATAGTTTTAAATCATTATTATAATATTGATGATAATACATCTTTAAACACATCAGTTTATGCTTCTTACGGTAAAGGTGGAGGTTCTGGTCCATTAGGTGGAGAATATGAACATGTGACTTCATCTTACAATAATAGTGACGATGAATTTGATTTTGAAAGTAGATTTTATGGAAATGTTGATAGAACCGCAGATGGTTTAGTTAATTGGGATATGATTTCTCAAGATAATGCTTTAAATCAAGGTCAATCAGCAGAGTATGGAATTGGGACTTCTAGAGGATCATCATTTATTTTGAGAAATTCTGTAAATAATCATAAATGGTATGGTGTATTATCAAACTTAGAACATGAGTTTAGTGATAATTTATCTCTTACTGTTGGTGTTGATGCTAGAACTTATAGAGGAGAACACTTCAGAGAAGTTAGAGACTTAATGGGCGGTTCTCATTGGACTGAGCTTTATAAATATACTGTTGATTATAGTAGAAACTCTTCAGTATCTTCTTTTGGAGATGGAGGGATAAGAGATCATTTAAAATACCCTCATAAGAATAGAACTTCTTTATTTTTCAATAAAACACCTCAAAATCAAAGAATTGCTTATGATAACGATGGAATTCATAGATATGCTGGTCTTCATGGTCAGTTAGAGTACAGTGATGATAAAGTTTCAGCATTCCTTGCAGGTTCAGTTTCAAGAACTCAATACGTAAGAGTTGATAGGATGAATTATGTAGGGACTGAGAATGGTGGTGATGCACAGGAATCAAGAAAAGTTAATATTACTGGTCACAACTTAAAGGCTGGTTTTAACTTTAATTTTAGTGATGCAAGTAATTTTTATATAAATGCTGGTACATTTTCAAGGGCACCTTTTTTCAATTTTGTTTTCACAAATTATCAAAATGTAGTTGTTGATCCTTTAGAGAATGAGAAAGCAAGATCAATTGAAGTAGGTTACGGATATAGATCCAGATATTTTTCAATGAAGATTAATGGATACATGACTAAATGGATTGATAAAGGTCTACTATCTCCAAGAATAACTATAAATGGAGTTGCAACAAGATCTGCTATTACAGGTCAAGATGCTCTTCATAAAGGTATTGAGCTTGAATTTAATACAAAGCCAACTCCAAATTTTGATTTTGGAGGTATAATATCTTTAGGTGACTGGAAGTGGGCAAATGATGTTGTTGGTGAGTTGAGAAGTGATAGCGATCAGTCAATAACTTATGTTAATATCTACTCAGGTGGTTTGTATGTTGGTAATCATCCTCAAAATCAGTTAGGACTGAAAGCTAGATACCAAATTAGTAAGGTGATTGATATTGGAGGTCAGTACTTGTACAATGCTAAACTTTATTCAGAGTATAGGGTTGACAAAAGAGATGATCCTGGTGCTGCAAATTTCCAACCTTATCAAATGGATAATTATGGTGTTATGGACCTTAGAGCTGGTGCTAAATTTAACATTGGTAACATAGGTGCATATTTCCAAGTTCAGTGTTATAATTTATTAGATAATATATATTGGGCTAGGGGCATTGATAATGATGGAGTTGGTATGTCAGAAGGATTTCCTGGATGGGGAAGAACTACTAACTTTTCACTTAAGTTAAACTTCTAGTAATTCATATTCTTATAGAAAAGGTCATCTATATGATGACCTTTTTTTTATTTATTATTTAATTTTAATATTTATAATATAGATTTGTTTAAATCCTACTTTATGAAAATTTATTTCAATTATATATTCATTATTGTTTTTTTATCATGTAATAGTGTAGATCAGCCAGATTTACAAGTTGATGATCCCCTTGATATACAAGCAAATCTTCTAAATGGAGTATGGATTCTTAAGGACGAAACATCAGCAGTAAGAGATGGTTCTGTTGTCTCAGATTTTAAGAATATAACATTATCATTTTCTAATTCATCAAAAGCAGGTGGAAACTATTCAACTACAAATTCAATTGATGCTAATGTTTGGCCAAATTCTGGTGCTTGGGAATTCCAAAATGGTGACCGAAGCAAATTAATGAGAAGTGATAATGTAGTAATGAGTATTTCTGTAACTCAGACAACATTGAGAACCAGCTTTACAGTTGCTGGTGGTTTAAAAGACGGAAACTGGGTATTTGATTTTGTGAAGCAATAAAACAAACATGTTAAGAGGTTTTAATATACTTTTAGGACCATTAACTTTTATAATTTTCTATTTTTTTATTGGACCTCTAGAAGGAATGTCTGATGAGTCCTTTGCTATATTTTGTTCCGTTTTATGGATTGCTATTTGGTGGATTAATGAAGCTGTCCCTATTCCTATAACATCACTATTACCGCTTGTTTTATTTCCTCTTACTGGTGGACTTGATTTAGCTTCTACCTCAAGTGCATATGGTAATAAGATAATTTTTTTTTATATGGCTGGCTTTTTTCTAGCAATTGCAATGGAAAAATGGAATTTACATAAAAGAATAGCTCTACTAATTATTTTTATTGTTGGAACAAATAAAAAAAGAATGATTCTTGGTTTTATGATTGCTTCAGCATTATTATCAATGTTTTTATCAAATACTTCTACAAGTATAATGATGCTTCCTATAGGTATTGCAATAGCATCGCAGGTGTCTTCAAGGAAAAATCTAAGTAATAGTAATTTTGGAAAAGTTTTGATGTTAGGAATAGCTTATTCTGCTTCAATCGGTGGTTTTGCAACATTATTTGGTACACCTCCAAACCTAATATTGCAATCAAATATAGAGCAATTTTTTGGTTATAAATTAGACTGGGAAGAATGGTTTATTATGGCATTTCCGTTATCAATATCCCTACTTTTAATATGTTGGGTATATTTATCACACTTTTCTTATGATATAACATCATCATCTAACATTAACAAAAATATTATTAATGATAAGTTAAAACAACTTGGTAAAATTAAATATGAGGAGATTTTAGTTTTAATGATTTTTATATTTTTTATAATTTCGTTGATTTTTAAGGGAAAGATTGAAGTTTATATTCCATTCATTGATGATACAATCATAGCTATTTTTTATGCCGTACTATTATTCCTTTTTAAATCCCAAAATAACAAAGAAAAAATAATAGCTTGGGAAGATTCAGGAAAACTTCCTTGGGGTATTATTATACTATTTGGTGGGGGATTATCTATTGCAGCTGCTATGCAAGAAAGTGGTTTAGCTTTATGGTTTGGAGAGAAAGTTTATTTATTAAATGAATTTTCTGTTCTTTTAATAATTTTTATCTTGGTTTTATCAGTAAACTTCTTAACTGAAATAACATCTAATCTAGCAACTGTTTCTATGTTATTACCAATTCTAGCTTCTGTTAGTATCTCCTTAGGTGTTAATCCTCTTATAATTATGATAAGTGCTACCATTGCTGCTTCATGTGCATTTATGTTACCAGTTGCAACTCCCCCCAATGCAGTTGTATTTGGCTCAGGTTATTTAAAAATTAAGGATATGATAAGGACAGGTTTATTTATGAATTTTATATCAATAATTATTGTCTCTTTATATGTCTACTATGTTTTACCTTTAATTTGGGATCTAGATCAGATCTCTTTAATTAATAAATTAAGATAAATTTATAATTTCTGATTCTTTATTAATTATATCATCTTCAGAGTTTGTAGCAATTATAACACCTCTTTTATCAGAATATTTTTTATATGCATCTCTATAAATTTTTTTTCCATTATTATCTAGGTTTGTTGTAGGTTCGTCAAGTAAAATAAAATCAGATACAGTGTTAAATGATATCAGTAACTTCAACTTTTGCTGTGTTCCTGATGATAAGTTTTTAATAATAGTATCTCTAAAAGATTCTATTTTAAAATTAGAAAGTATTTTTAAAGGTTCATCAATGTATTTTCTGAACTTATAATGAAATATAAGAAATTCTTTTATAGTTAACTCTTCTATCAGCTCTTGGTATGGGGCTGTAAAAAAAATTTTTTTTGATATGGATTCTTTTTCTAAATTAAGACCATTTTCCAAGTATCTAATTTTACCTTCAGAAGGTATCATTAAGTTAGCAATTAGTTTTAAAAGTGTAGTTTTTCCTGATCCATTATTTCCAGTAATAGCATATGGATTTTTTTTAAATGAAGCACTAAATTTTTTTATTATATAATTTGATCCAAATTTTTTTGATACATTATCAAAATTAATTTCCATAATTTTAATCTAGAAAACCTTTAATAACTCCTCTTTCACTAGTTTTAATAAATTCTAGTAATATCTCTCTTTCTTTAGTTTTCTCTATATCCTCTGAAATTTTATTTAGAGCCTGTGAAATGTTTTTGCCTTCTAAATATAGAATTCTATACATATTTTGAATTTGATTTATTTGATCTTGAGAAAAGTTTCTTCTTTTGAGACCAATAGAGTTAACACCTTTATATGCTAATGGTTCTTTTCCAGCTTTACAATAAGGTGGAATATCTTTTCTCACAATAGACCCTCCAGATACCATTGAGTGACATCCTATTCTCGTAAATTGATGAATCAATGTTCCTCCACCAATGATTGCAAATTCATTAATAACTGAATGTCCAGCAATCTGTACACCATTGACTATTATGCAATTATCTTCAATAATGCAGTCGTGGGCTATATGACTGTATGCCATAAGTAAACAATTTTTACCAATTGTAGTCTTGAATTTATCTTTAGTTCCTCGGCTTATAGTAACAAACTCTCTAACAGTAGTTCCTTCACCAATTTCAACTAATGTATCCTCGCCATTAAATTTCAAATCCTGAGGTACTGAGCTTATAACAGCACCTGGAAAAATTTTAACATTATCTCCTATTCTAGCTCCAGAATAAATGGTGACATTATTACCAATCCAGCAATTATTTCCTACTATTACATTTTCATCTATATAACTGAATGGTTCTATTACAGAATCTTTACCAATTTTTGAATTGGGATTTATAAAACTTAGTTTATTCATAATTTTTTTTTGCTATAGTAGCAGTCATCATACCTTCCCCAATTAAATTATTTCCTACAAATGTCTCTACTTTCATTTTTGCAATACCTCTTTTTATAGGTGATACAAATTTACATCTCATGATCAATGTATCACCAGGGATAACCATTTTTCTAAATCTAAATTTTTCAATGCCGGCTAAGTATGGTATATGATTTTCTGCATTTTCAATTGAGTTCATAACTAATATTCCTCCAACTTGAGCAAGAGCTTCTACTTGGAGTACTCCTGGCATAATTGGATTTCCAGGAAAATGTCCTTCGAAGAATGGTTCATTTGTAGTGACGTTTTTGATACCTACAACTTCATTATCATCAAGGTATGTTATTTTGTCTACAAATAGAAATGGATACCTATGATCTATTATCTTTTTTATTTCATTTAGATCATAAACTGGTTTTTGTAAAGGATCATATTTAGGTGCATTAATATTACCTTTTTGTATAGATTTTTTTAATATTTTAGCAAATTCTATATTTGATTTATGTCCTGGTCTTGCGGCAATAATATGTCCTTTTATTGGTCTTCCTACTAACGCTAGGTCTCCAATTATATCAAGTAGTTTATGTCTTGCAGGCTCATTTTTATATTGAAGTTTAGTATTATTTAGAATTCCTTCCTCTTTAACTTCAACGCTTTCTTTTCCTATCATTTTAGAGATTTGATCTAATTTTTTTTTATCTAATACTTTATCAACTATAACTATTGCATTATTTAGATCACCACCTTTGATAAGATTTTTTGAATGTAATTCCTCTATCTCATGAAGAAAGCAAAAGGTTCTTGCTTTAGATATCTCTTCTTTAAATCTAGAAATTTTATTTAATGTATGATGTTGACTTCCTAGTATTTCAGAATTATAATCAACCATACATGTTATTCTATAATTTGAGTGTGGATAAGCTGCAATTTCAACATTATTTTTTTCATCTTTATAAAGTATTTTTTCTGATATCTCAATATAATTTCTTGCAGCATCTTGATCTTTAAACTCACATTTTTCAAGGCATTTTATAAATTCTACTGAGCTACCATCTAAAATA
>Ga0315315_10005172_pt1 | contig 12036 bp, 9 predicted proteins | sample M140m3416metaG_FD_203699 | JGI IMG/M metagenome (GOLD analysis project Ga0315315, IMG submission 203699) | Ammonia-oxidizing marine archaeal communities from Monterey Bay, California, United States - M1 40m 3416 | ecosystem: Environmental > Aquatic > Marine > Intertidal zone | place: USA...
GATATAAATTACCGTAAAGTCCTACAGGTAAATTGGTAGTTTCAATTTTATCTAAAAAATATTTTGAATTGAATAAGTGAATTAAAGTAAATTCTAATTCATTTTCCATAATTGATTTTTTTAAATTATTCATAATGTAAGTAACATTTTCTTCTAACACTTGAGATCCATTTAATTTTTTAAAGCCAGAAACATTAATGCACCGAATAGAGTTTAGATCTGAAATAATATTTATATCTCTGAATATATAATTAATTTCCTTTTCAATTTTTTCTATATTATCTTTAATTAAAATTGACGAAGTTTTAACATCTACTATCTTAGAATTTTTTAAACCTTTTGATACAATCTTACTGTGAGTAATAATCTTATAATTTTGATCATCTGAATATTTAACAACTAAAAAAACAAAATAATTGTCATTAATTTCTAAAAAAAGAGTTGGTTTATCAATATGCATAAATGACTATTTTAAAATTAATTGATCATTAATTCTATAATCAAATAATTTGTATTTTTCAAAATTTTTCTTATCTTTAATTTTCATAAAACTTTTTATTGCCATTCGTTCTTTTGAATTTGGTAATTTTATTACTATATCATTTTCAAGTATTAAATCCCATCTTCCAATCTCAAAATATAGGAAGGAATTAATCATACTTGTTGGAAAATTTTCTTCATCTAAAATTTTATAGACTTTTTTAAACTTATCCTTTTTACCAAACACATTTGGTAATTTTGAATAGGTTTTGTTCTCAATATATTTAATAAGATCTCCATTTTTAATTAAATAAAACCTTTTTTTTTTATCAATAAAAATCGCTACAGGTAATTTCTCTGTAACAATCAATTTTATTGTTTGAGGATATATTTTTTTAACTTGTAATGTGGAAATAAAATCAAACTTATTTGCAAATTTTTCAATATCTTTTGTGTTTAAAAATAAAAGACTATTATTATATAAAAAATTTAACTCATTCTTAATTTCAGATTCTTTAATAATTATATTTCCTTCAATTAATATTTTTTTTATTGGAAAAAATGCCAAAATATTATCATGTCCAGTTCTAGGGTTGTAGGTACTTAGCAGTGTGAATAATATTATTAAACAGAATAGTCTTAATGGTTTATTCATTTATTAATGCTGGCATCTTTCAAAATTTGATTAATTAAACTGTCAAAGCTGATATTCTTAAATCGAGCAATTTCTGGTACAAGGGATAAACTTGTCATTCCAGGTTGAGTATTTAATTCTAACAAATAAAATTTATTGTTTAAAAATTTAAAATCAGATCTTGTTATTCCGCGACATTTTAATACAAGGTGTGCTTTTTTGGCAATTTTTAATACCTCTAAATATTTTTTTAATTTTAAATTCGCAGGCATTATATGTTTTGTTTTTGCTGATTTTTTATATTTTGCTTTATAATCATAAAAAGATCTTTTCGGTTTAAGTTCTATTGCTCCTAAACTTTTATTGTTTAATACAGCTACTTGAATTTCTTGCCCGGCTATAAAACTTTCACAAATTAATTCTAAGTAATTTTTTTTAAGTATTTTAATCTCATTTTTAAGTTTGTTTAGATTATTACAAATTTTAACACCAATACTGGAACCTTCATTTGAAGGTTTTACAACTATAGGAAAATTTAATTTGTTTTTTTTTATTAGCTGCCTTAATTTTTTTAGCGCGAAGTTACTAGTATTTAATACAAAGAATTTAGGTGTTAATAATTTATGTTTCTTAAATATATTTTTGGAAATTACTTTATCCATTGCACGCATTGAGGAAAGCGCACCAGAGTGAGTGTATGGAATTCTTAGGTGTTCAAAATAGCTTTGGGCATTTCCATCTTCTCCATTCTTTCCATGAAGTGCATTGAATATAACGTCCACTTTTAATTTTTTTATCTCACCATAAAATTTTTTTAAAGGATCAAATTTCTGAACTATATAGCCCTGACGTTTAAGAGATTTAATACATGCATTTCCAGTTTCAAGACTGACTGCTCTCTCTCTTGAATCGCCTCCCATTACTACTAATATTTTTTTTTTTGTTTTTTTCATTTTATTTTGTTCCTATTATTTTAATTTCTAGCTCTAAATTAATTCCTGTTTTTTCATATACTTTTTTTTTAATTTCTGAGATCAATTTTTCAATTTCTTTTGATGTACCTTTGCCTTTATTCACAAAAAAATTACAATGCTTTTCTGAAATTTTTATCTCACCAACTTCCATTTTGTCACAATTAGATTTTTTTATAAGTTGCCATGCTTTGAAGTTATTTGGGTTTTTAAATGTGCTTCCACAAGTTTTTATTTTACTTGGTTGATCAATTTTTTTTTTTGAGATTAATTTTAATTGTTTTTTTTGAATATTCTCTTTACTTTCAATTTTTCCTCTAAATTTTGCACTTAAAATTATTAAATCATTTGGTAAATCACTTCCTCTATATTTAAAATTAATTTTTTCTCTATCTATAATTTTTATTTCTCCTTTTAAATTTATAGTTTCAATAGAAATTAGAATCTTGGATATATCTTCACCGTAACATCCGCTATTCATAATAATTCCTCCGCCAATTGATCCGGGTATACATGATAAAAACTCAAAACCGCTTAATAAATTTTTTAAAGCAAATTCTGACACTTTTTTATCTAAAGTGGCTGCGCCAACTTCAATTATATCTTTATCAATAATCTTAATATGTGAGAATTTAGAGCTAAGCTTAATAGTGATACCTTTTACACCTGAATCTCTAATTAAGGTATTAGATCCTGCGCCAATTATATTAAAATCAAAATTATAATCTTTAATTACTTCAACGAATTTTTTTATTTCACTTACATTGGTTGGTCTAAAAAAAATTTCAGCGGGTCCTCCAATATTAAACCAGCTATAGTTAGATAATTTTTCATCTTCATAAATATTAGGAACTTTTTTTTTAATATCTTTTAATTGTATTTTCATAATTTATCTTTTAAATCATGCATCCATTTAGAAATTGATCCAGCTCCCATACCAATTATTAATTCATCTTTTATTAAATTTTTTTGAAAAAATTTTTTTAATTCTAAAATATCTTCTATTATAATAACTTGAGTTTTTGATTTTAATGCTATTTGTTTTGCAAAATTATTAGTATTATATGATGGATCTCTTGGCTCTCCCGCAGCATACATTGGACATAATAAAACAATGTCTGTGTCTGAAAAACAAGACGCAAACTCTTTTTTTAGACTTTTTATTCTAGTATATCTATGAGGTTGAAAAACAGAAATTATTTTTCTATTAGTATTAACATCTTTTATACCGCTTAGTACTGCAGAAATTTCTGTTGGATGATGAGCATAGTCATCGTAAAACTCTTTTTGATTGATTTCAAAAATTTTGGTCATTCTTCGTTGTACTCCAGAAAATTTTTTTAAAGCTTTCTTTATAGTGTTAACTTTGACTCCTAAATTTATACAAATTGCTATCGCAGCTGTCGCATTCAAAATATTATATCTTCCAATTAAGTTGAGTAAAAAGTTTTTTATAATAGAAATTTTTCCATAATTTTTAATCTTAATGTCAAATTTTGAACTATTAATCTTTAATTTGACATTTGTAATTTCAAAATTTGATTTTTTATTAAAACCATATGTCAAATAATTTTTTGATTTAATTTTTTTCAGAATTTTTCTTAATTTTAAATCTTCAATACAAACAATGGATTTACCTATTGGTGGAGTTTTATTAATAAATTTTATAAAAGCTTTTTCCAAATTTTTATAATTTTTATAATAATCTAGGTGTTCATAATCTATGTTCGTAACAACTGAATAATTTATTGGTAATTTTAGAAAACTTCCATCAGACTCGTCTGCTTCTAAAACTGCCCATTCTCCTTTTCCAAACTTTGCATTACTTTTAATGGAATTAATAACACCTCCATTAATTATCGTTGGGTCTAAATTTGCCTCTGATAAAATTTTTGCTACTAATGAGGTTGTTGTTGTTTTTCCATGTGATCCAGTAATAATTATATTTTTTTTTAATGAAACTACGTTGGCAAGCATTTCTGCTCTTGCATAAATTGGTAGTTTTTTTTTCTTGGCTTCAATAATTTCAATATTATTATTTTTAATTGCTGAAGACTTAACGATTATAGTTGCTTTATTAATATTTTTTTTTAAATGACCTTTTAAAATTTTAATACCAATTTTTTTACAATTATCTGAATTTTTATTTTGACTTAAATCACTTCCTTGAACATTAAAGCCCATAATCTTCATTATCTGAGCAAGTCCACTCATCCCAATGCCACCTATTCCAATAAAATGAATAGTTTCTTTTTTTCCAATGTTAATATTTTTCATTTAATAATTCTTTTGTTGCTTCATCTATCTTATTAAATACTTCTCTGTCAGAATACTTTTTATGTTTTTCTACTATGTTGTGTAAAAGAGATCTATCTTTATGAATTGATTTTATCAATGGAAATAATTTAGAAGTTACATCACTCTCTTCTATTACAAAATTACATCCCTTTTTTTCAAAGAATCTTGAATTTTTAAGTTGATGATTGTCTGCTGAAGATGGAAGAGGAATAGTAATAAAAGGTATTTTACAATTTATAAGTTCTGCTATAATTGACGATCCAGATCTTGTTATAACTAAATTAGTTTTTGAAAAATAATCTATTAAATTATTAGTAAAATTAAATAGTTCAAATTTTATATTATTCATATTGTATAAATTGGATAAATGTAATTCTTGATCTTTTAAACATTGTTGGTAAATTTCTACATTAATATTTTCTTTTTTACATTTAATTAATTGTTCAGGAAGTATTTTTCCAAACTTTTGGGCTGCTTGACTGCCTCCTAATATTAAAATGCTAATTGTTTGTTGGTTAATCAAATTTAAATTATATTTAAATTCTAATATATCTTTTCTAATGATATTTCCCACTCTAAGCATTTTTGAAATATATTTTTTTTCAACACCCTCTAATTCAGAGTAGGCAACTATTAATTGTTTTGCATATGGTAATAAAAATTTGTTTGTTTTACCCAAAAATAAATTACTTTCGTATAAAATTATTGGAATTCTCAGTATTATAGCTGCAAAACAAATAGGAAAAGAAGAATACCCACCCATACCAAACACTACTTTAGTTTTTGAAAAATATAAAAATATCATTGATTTGAAGATTGCAATAATTATCCTAAAAAAACTTAATATTTTATTAATAAAATTTTTTTTAAAAATAGAAGATGTTTTTATAATCTTTATATTTAATTTTTTTTCTTTTACTAAAAATTTATATCCTCGCTCATCTGTAGCAATATGAACTACGTGGTTTAAATTTAAAAAATGTTTTGCCAAGCTATAAGCTGGAAATATATGCCCTCCTGTTCCTCCTGTGGCAATTAAAATTTTTTTTTTATATTTCATCATTTCCATTAAATTTATTTTTTGTATAGTTTAAAATTACTCCTGCTAAAATTGCACTTCCAATTAAAGATGAGCCACCGTAACTTAAAAATGGTAAAGTCATTCCGGTAGTTGGTAACAAACTTGTATTTACCCCAATGTGAATGAATGTTTGAAAAATTAAAATAGTCGATAATCCTGTGAGAGAAATTTTTGTATTACGATCGGTTTCAATGATTACTTTTTTTATAATTTTAAAAACTATATAAAAAAAAATTAGGACTAACATAATTGAAATTATTGAACCAAACTCTTCAGATATTACAGCAATTACATAATCAGTGTGAGATTCTGGTACACTATCTTTTAATATTCCTTCTCCCATACCTTGTCCTTTAAGACCACCTTGTTTTATAGCTTCTAAAGCTTTTTGACTTTGAAAACTATCTCCAGTTGTTGGATCTAAATATGTTTTTAATCTAATTATAATATAATTAAATTTATCAGGTAAAAAAAATATTAATGCAGTTAGAGAACTTATAAAAATAAATAAAAGTAACAAAATATAAATGATGCCTATCCCAGCAACAAAAATTAGAGTAACCCAAGTTAAGATTAAAAGTATTGATTGACCGACATCAGGTTGATTGATCAACAAAATAATAATTGATGATAAAATAATAAAGCTTAATAAGTAAGAGGTATAAGAAGTCACGGTATTATTTTGAGTTAGAATGCTTGTTGTAATTAATATAAAAAATGGTTTTATTAGCTCAATTGGCTGTAATCTAAAAAAGTATAAGCTTAACCATCTTTTTGCTCCTTTAACTTCTACACCAATTAAAGGAACCAAAAATAAAAGAATTAAAAAAAATATGAAAATTGGTAAAATACTTTTTTTCAAAACTCTTTGTTCCACAAATGAAATTAGAAACATAATTAAAAAAGAAATTAAAACAAAAATAAGGTGTTTTGAAAAAAAGAAATAATAATTTTTATTTAATCTTTCACCAGCTAGTGAAGAAGTCGAAGAAAAAGAAAAAAACAATCCTAACAAAAATAAAATAATAAATCCAAATAAAATACTTTTATCTATATTTCGCCAGTAATTATTTAATTTTTCCTTAAATATATTTTTTAGCATAAATTTTGACTATTCTTTTAAATTCATCACCTCTATGATTGAAATTTTTATATTGATCATAAGATGCACTCGCGGGACTTAATAGGACAGTAGATTTCTTGTTACTACCTTGAATATCTTTTAAAACTTGAATAACCGCATGTTTGATTTTTTTATACTTACTTGAGTTTATAAATTTTAATTGTTTCTCAAAATGTTTAGAATAATCTCCAATAATATAGGCTCTATTTATATTCTTCTTAAACTTTCTGTTAAAATTGTCTTTGACTTTTGGTAAACCGCCTACTATCCAAAATATATTAGTACTGCTTTGTAGAGCAAGTGAGCTAGCTTGAAAACTCGTAGCCTTAGAGTCGTTTATAAAAGTAATATTTTTTTTCTTATAAAATATCTCATATCTGTGTGGTAATCCTTTGAATGACTTAAGCGCGAATAAGAATTTATTAAGTTTTATCTTAAATATTTTTGATAAAGCATAAACAAAAGTCATATTTTCTTCGTTAGATTTTAAACCTAAATAAGAGTTTTTTATTTTATCTTTAATTTTGTTATAATCATTTTTGTGTATAAATTTTATTTTACCTTTGTACTTATTTGAGTAAAATTTTTTCAATAAATTTCGACTATTAAGTAATGCGTAATTATTTTTTTCCTGATTTGAAAATATATTCAATTTTGAGTTTATATAATTAGCCATTGTTCCATGCCAATCTAAATGATCTTTGCTTATATTTAATATCAAAGCATAATCTGGTTTAATAAATTTTGAATATGATAATTGAAAAGATGAAGCTTCAATAATTACAATTGTTTTTTTTTTTAATTTTAAATCTAAAATTGGTTTACCTATATTTCCACCAACTTTAACATCAATTTTATTTCTTTTAAATAAATGTTCTATAATTTTACAAGTAGTTGATTTACCATTTGTTCCGGTCACTACAATTGATTTTAAGTTACTGTTAGATAAAAAAAATAAATCAATATCTGTGATTATTTTTTTTTTATTTTGCTTAATTTTTTTATAGAATTTTGTTTTTTTTAAATTAATACCTGGGCTAAGAACTATAAAGTCAACAATGTCTAATTTTTGTGAAAAATTGTTAATTTTGTTTATTGATTTAAATGAATTTCTAATTTCTTTTTTATCATCCCAAAAATAATAATTTTTTACTTTTTTTTTTTTAAGATAATTAATTACAGACTTACCTGTTGTTCCAAGACCGTATATAGCAAAACTTTTTTTGCTTAAGTTTAAGTTTTCTTTCATTAATTTAGCTAACGTAATTTTAGAGTAGCCAGACCTATTAAGGCTAATATTATTGCTATAATCCAAAATCTAATAACTATTGTTGGTTCTGCCCAACCTTTTTTTTCAAAATGATGGTGGATTGGTGCCATCATAAATACTCTTTTTCCAGTTAATTTAAAGGAGATTACTTGAATTATAACTGAGATTGTTTCAAGCACAAATAGCCCCCCAATAATAGCAAGTACAATTTCATGTTTAACAATAATTGCAACAGCTGCTAAAGATCCTCCTAAAGATAAAGATCCAGTGTCGCCCATAAAAATTTTTGCAGGTGGGGCGTTGTACCAAAGAAAACCTAAACAAGATCCAACTATCGCACCGCAGAATATGGAAATTTCACCTACATCTGGAATATACTGAAGTTTTAGATATTCAGCAAATATTGTGTTGCCAACAACATAGCTTATTAAAGTAAAGGAAAGTGCAACTAACATTACTGGTACTGTGGCCAAACCATCTAAACCATCTGTTAAATTTACGGCATTAGATGACCCGATAATTACAAAAAGTCCAAATGGAATAAAAAATAAACCCATATCTAAAATTAAATTTTTAAAAAATGGAAAATATAAGTTATATAAATAATTATGATTAGAATATTTAATTAGTATAAATAGTGCAAACACTGATATAGATAATTGTCCCAAAAATTTAAGTTTTGAATTTAATCCCCTGGAATTTTCACGTTTAATTTTTAATAAATCATCTACAAAACCCAATAATCCCAAACTTAATGAAACAAAAATTAAAGTCCAAATAAATATGTTGCTTAAATCTGCCCATAGTAAAGTGCTAGAGATTATACCTATAATAATAATTAAGCCTCCCATGGTTGGGGTTCCAGTCTTTTTTATTATATGATCTATAGGTCCATCTTGCCTAATAGGTCCAGTTATTTGGTTTTTAGAAAAAATTTTGATTAATGGTCCGCCTATCAAAAATACTATAGCTAATGATGTGCCTACAGATAAACCAGTTCTAAAAGTAAGATACTTAAAAACGTTTAAAAAAGAATAATTTTCAATTAATGATGTTAAAAAACTATAAAGCACTATTTGAACCTCTAATTAAATTTCCAGTCAATTTATTTAAACCAGTCGCGTTGGAACCCTTAATCATAAGATGGTCTTTAGCTTTAATAAGTTTAGAAAAAATTTCATCAAAGTCTCCTTTAGATTGCAAGATGTTTCCTTGTTTTTTTTTAACCACGTGTTTAAAAGTATTTAGCGATTTATTTCCAAATACAAAAACTTTATCAATATCAGTTTTATTAATTATTTGTGAAATTTTTTTGTGATAAAATTCCGATTTATTACCAAGTTCTAACATATCCCCAAGTAATAGATATTTTTTGAAATTTTTTTTCTTAATATCGTTCAGATTTTTAATCGCATTTTTAACAGATAATGGATTTGCATTATAGCTCTCATCTATTAATTTAAAATTTTTATTATATCTTTTAACAACATGAACTTTCCCTCTACCTTCTAAAGAGTTAAAGTCTCTAAAAAAAGACTGAATTTTTTTTAAATCTAAATTTAATATCTTTAAAACTCCAATAGAACATAAAATATTTACGATGTTTGAATATTTTGTTTTAAAAGATATCTCTTGATTAAAAGCTTTAATTTTTATTAATTTAGTTTCATTAATTTTTTTTAAACTTTCCAAAAAAATATCAGATTTTTTATTTATTCCAAAACTTATTACGTTTATTTTTTTTCTTTTAGCTATAGTACTTAGATATTTAAAAAAATTATCGTCTTTATTTAATAGTACGGTACCATCTTTTGTTATATTATTTATTATTTCACTTTTTGCTCTAGCAATTTCCTTTATATTTTTAAAATTTTCAATATGTGCCTCACCTATGTTAGTAATTATTGCAATATTAGGTTTTATAAGTTTTGAAAGCTTATCAATTTCTCCTTTTTTGCTCATGCCTACCTCTAAAACACCATACTTATGATTATTTTCTAAATTACATAGGCTTATTGGGACACCAAAGTGATTATTGAAAGATTTAGGTGAAAAGTAAGTTTCATCATGCAAATTTAATAATTTTCCTAATAGAGTTTTTACACTAGTTTTACCTGCACTACCTGTCACTGCTATTATTTTTGCGTTGGAATTTTTTCTTTTTTCTTCAGCCAATCTATTCAAAAAAGTATTAGTATTATTAACTAAAATAAAGTTACCTCTTTTATTTGCTTTATTTTTTTTTGAAACAATGCAGTAGTTTGCTCCTCTTTTATTCGCCTTACCAACATATTTATGACCGTCTTGTGTTTTGCCGTTAATTGCAATAAATAAATTATCTTTTTTAATTTTTCTAGAGTCAATTTTTACACCTTGAAAATTATAACTACCTTTTTTTTTAATAATTTTTTTTAAGATTTTAGAGTTGTGATAAAAATTAATTTTTTTTGTATTAAAATAATTTGATTTTAATTTAATCCTTTTTACTATCTTCCTGTCTGATATGTTGATAATTTTATTTCCATAATCTTGGGTGAGCTCGTGACCTTTTCCTGCAATTAAAATTATTTCAGATGGTTCTGAATTTTTAATTGATAATTTTATAGCTTTTTCCCTATTTCCAACTTCAAAATAATTAGAGTTTTTTAAATGAGAAATCAAACTTAATCTAATTTTTTTTGGATTTTCATTTCTGGGATTATCATCTGTAATATAAATTTTTTTGCAATATTTTCTTGCAATTTTTGCCATTAATGCTCTTTTTTTATAATCTCTTTCTCCTCCGCATCCAAAGACTAAAGCAACATCTTTATTAAAACTATTTCTAAGAGATTTTATTACCACTTCAAGGGCTTCAGGTGTGTGAGCATAATCTATAAAAATTTTTGCTTTATTAGGTAGGACTCTAATTAATTCTAATCTTCCATTAATTTTTTTAATATTTTTAATGCTACTTACAATTTTTTTATTTTTTAAACCACATATACTAGCTGCAGCACAAGATAATGCTAAATTTTTAGATTGAAAAGAACCTATTAATTTATCACTAATATCTAGATCTTCTTTAGGATTTAAAATATTCAATTTTTTTTTATCTGCAATTTTTTTTAAAATTGAAAATTCTTTAATTTTTTTGTTAACAATTAAATATTTATTTTTTTCTAACAATTTATTAAATAAGATCATTTTTGAATTGAAATAATCTTTCATATTTTTATGATAATCTAAATGATCTTGACTAAAATTGGTAAATATTCCAGCTTTAATTTTTAATCCATTCAAGCGACCTTGTTTAAGTCCATGGCTTGAGGCTTCAATAATAACATTTTCAATTTTATTTTTTTTTAAAATTTCAAGCTCTTTATGTAAAGAAATTATATTAGGGCTAGTTAACTTAGTTTTTTTTATTTGATTTTTAGATTTAATACCCAGAGTCCCAATACTTGCTGCCTTCATATTATTTAATGACATTATTTGATAAAAAAAATCTGCTACAGATGTTTTTCCATTTGTACCAGTGACCGCTATAATATTTTTTGGTTTTTTTTTATAAAATTTATTACAACATGTTGATAGTGTTTTCTCCATATTTTTTACTATTAATATTGGAGTTTTATTTTTTTTAAATTTTTTTTTACTTGATATTACAATTACGCCTGCACCTTTTTTAATAGCATTTGTGATAAATTTTTCACCATTTAATTTCGATCCTTTTAAAGCAAAAAAAATATTCCCCTTTTTAACATTTCGACTGTCTATTGCTAATCCACTAATATCAATTTTCATGATATCTTCTGGACATGATTTAATTAGTTTTTTTAACAACATGATTGTTATAAAACTCGTCGTTATTTATGGCTAAAATAGGTCCAATTTTTTCTATTATTTTGCCGGCAACATAGACTGAATTCCACCCTGACTCGTTTCTTGTTCCTTTAATCTTTAATCCACGATAATTGTATATAAGATGTTCAGCTATCTGCGGCTCATCTAACATAACAAGTAGTACATATTTAGGGTTATTTGCCGGAAATACAGAAATGAATGTATTAATATTTTTGTTTCCATCTTCATATTTTTTTGAAGTTCCAGTTTTTCCTGCAACTTGATATCCATAGATATCGGCTAGACTGGCAGTTCCTTTTCTATCGGTAACAACTTTTCTTAATATTTTATTTA
>Ga0315315_10005173_pt1 | contig 12035 bp, 10 predicted proteins | sample M140m3416metaG_FD_203699 | JGI IMG/M metagenome (GOLD analysis project Ga0315315, IMG submission 203699) | Ammonia-oxidizing marine archaeal communities from Monterey Bay, California, United States - M1 40m 3416 | ecosystem: Environmental > Aquatic > Marine > Intertidal zone | place: USA...
CCGCTCTATTAATTCCTATCGTAAAAATATCTTCAACATTTTCTAATCTTGCTGATTTGTTATCACATTTTAAATATGGTCCAAACCTACCTGAGTTTAAAGTTATGTCTTGACCATTTTCAGGATGCTTCCCCAAAACTTTTGGAAGAGAACATAGATATTTTGCTTTATTCAGATCAACACTATCTACCTCTATACCTTTAGGTATTGAAACATTTTTAAGATGATCATTCTCATTTTTTTTCTTTTTTCTCTTTTTCTTTTTTATCTCTAACTGATCTTTTTCTTTCTCATACTGTAAATAAGGACCAAATCTTCCATTTTTAAGAAATATATCTTTCCCAAAATCATTTTGACCAATCAATTTAGGTTCGGCCAAATTATATTGTGCCGCAGCTTTGCTTTTAGATAAAGGTCTAGTAAATTTACAATTAGGATAATTTGAACAACCAATAAAAGCTCCACCTCTAAAACTATTTTTTAAACTTAATTCACCATCAGAGCAAAGTTTGCATTTTCTATCGATTACATCCTTTTCATCTCTTTCAAAGATTAATGCACCCAAACTCTCATTTAATAAATCTAACACCTCTCTAGTCCGCTTTTCTTTTACTTTTCCAACATTTTCATAAAAATCTTTCCAAAAATTATTCAATACCTGCACCCATTCAATCTTTCCACTAGTTATTTCATCGAGTTGATTTTCAAGATCAGCAGTAAAGTTATAATCAACATATTTGGAGAATAATTTCTCTAAAAAGGCAGAAATTAACTTACCTCTATCTGTTGGGTGAAATCTTTTATTCATTAATTCTACGTAATTTCTAGTTGATAATACTGAGATAATACTTGCATAAGTTGAAGGCCTTCCAATACCCAATTCTTCCATTCTCTTTACTAAACTTGCTTCTGAATATCTTGGGGGCGGGTCTGTAAAATGCTGCTCATCATTTAATTTAAGTATGCTTATTTCTTCACCCACTTTTACTTCAGGCAAAATGTTTTTCGCATCTTCATCGGTTTCCTGAACTTGGTAAACTTTCAAAAATCCATCAAATTTGATAACCGAACCACTAGCTCTAAAATTAATTTTTTTATCATCTGATGAAATTATAATTGTATTTCTATCAAATTCAGCTGGCGTCATTTGAGAGGATAAGGCTCTGCTCCATATAAGTTCATAAAGTTTTAACTGATCTGCATTTACATATTTTTTTATGTCTGAAGGTCTTCTTTTTATATTAGTAGGTCTAATAGCTTCATGTGCTTCTTGAGCATTTTTGGCTTTTTTGCCAGTGTAGCTATTCGGTGTTTCAGGTAAATATTTTTTGCCATAATCTTCTGTAATGTGCTTCCTAAAATCCTCTATAGCTTCTTTTGAAATATTTGTTCCATCTGTTCTCATATAAGTAATTAATCCAGTCGTCTCACCCTCTATGTCAATGCCTTGATAAAGACGTTGGGCTATTTGCATTGTTCTAGAAGCACCAAAGCCAAAACGCCCAGACGCAGTTTGTTGTAAGGTTGATGTTGTGAAAGGTCCTAATGGATTTCTTCTATATAACTTAGTGTTTACATCTGCAATTTTAAATTTTGTTTTATTAATTAGATCAACTACTTTTTGTATGCTCTCCTTATTTCTAAAAGAAAATCTTTCAATTTTTTCACCACTAAACAAACTTAACTTTGAAAAAATATTTTTATCATCTTTATTGGTAAAATCAGATGTTAATGTCCAATATTCCTCTGGCTTGAAGAGCTCTATTTCCTTCTCTCTTTCAGTGATAAGTTTTAAAGCTACAGATTGAACTCTACCAGCAGATTTAGAACCAGGAAGTTTAGTCCAAAGAATAGGAGAGATATTAAATCCAACAAGGTAGTCTAAAGCTCTTCTAGCAAGATAAGCTTCAACTAATGGCAGATGAATCTCTCTTGGGTTTTTTATAGCGTCAAGAATAGCTTTCTTAGTAATCTCATTGAAGACAACTCTTTCCAAGTTTTTATCTTTGAGCAATTTCTTTTTTTCCAATACCTCTTTTACATGCCAAGCTATAGCCTCACCTTCACGATCAGGGTCAGTAGCTAAAATAATCTTATCAGACTCTTCAGCAGCATTAGTAATTTCTTTTAAATATTTTTTTGAAAATGAATCTATTTCCCATTCCATTTGAAATTTATTTTCAGGATCAACAGATCCATTTTTGGAAGGCAAATCTCTTATATGACCATAACTCGCTAAGACTAAATAATCTTTACCAAGATACTTGTTTATTGTTTTTGCTTTAGCAGGACTTTCAACAATTACTAAGTTCATTAAATGTTTATTTTCAAAATTAAACGAGTTTGTCAATTTTTTTTTTGAAAAACTAGAAAAGACAGTACTTATAACTTAATTTTATTTTCTTTTGAATTTTTGAGTCTTACAATATTTTCCTTATGAGTATAAAGAATGATTATAAAAAAAATAAAAAGAGCTAATTCGTAATTATAATTTTCAAATGTATATGCATAAATCAAAACAATTAAGGAAGAAATAATTGAAGATAAAGAAGCGAATCTAAATAATAAAGACAAAGTAAGCCAGCACACTCCAAAAATTAAAAAGAATTTATAAGATAAAGCTAGAATTACTCCAAGATACGTTGCTACACCTTTGCCTCCCTTAAATTTTAACCAAATAGGAAAAATATGACCGATGAAACAAATTAAAGCAGAATAAGAAGTTAAACTTTCAAAATATAAAAGCGTAAGATAAACTGAAATATAACCTTTTAGTAAATCTAGGATTAATGTTGTTATCGCAATAGATTTATTTCCAGTTCTAAGAACATTTGTTGTTCCAATATTACCGGACCCAACTTTTCTGATATCTTTATTAAGAAATATTTTAGTTAAAATTAATCCAAATGGTATTGATCCCATAAGATAAGAATAAATTGCTACTGTAATTAAATCTATGTCCATTAATTTGAATACGCAATTCTACCATTAAGAAAAGTCATTTTTACTTTACCTTGAAGTTTTCTATTTTCAATCGCTGTATTTTTTGATTTTGATTTAAGGTTTTCAGCTTTTACCACCCATGGTTTTTCTAAATCAAATATACAAAGATCAGCATCTGCTCCTTTTTTTAAAGTTCCTTTGTCAATTTTTAATATTTTAGCAGGATTAATTGTTAAACATTTAATAATTTTTTCTAATGATAGCGAGTCATTATGATATAGCTCTAAAGATAGTGGTAATAATGTTTCTATACCAATTGAGCCCATTGCTGCTTGCGCGAAAGGTAACCTCTTACTTTCTTCATCTTCCGGCATATGATCTGATACAATTACATCAATGAGATCATTTTTTATTCCATCTATCAATGAAAGTCTATCTTCTTCGTTTCTTAGAGGCGGGGATAGTTTTAAAAAAGTTCTAAATTCTCCTATATCATTTTGATTTAATGATAAATTATTTATTGATACTCCAGTACTGAATTTAATTCCGTTAGATTTATTTTTTTTTATCACGTTAAGAGAATTTTTTGAGGAGATTTGATTTATGTGATACCTGCACGGGAATACACTTAATAAAGATAGATCTCTTTCAATAATAATTTTCTCAGCAATATCCGAAACTCCCTGTAAACCTAATCTTGTAGCTACTTCACCTTCATTTATGCAAGAATTTTTTGATAATTCATAGTCTTCTGCATGCTGCATAATTAGGACGTCAAGGTCTGCCGCATAATTCATTATTCTAGACATTAATTCTGTATTTTGAATAGTTTTATTAACGTCACTAAATCCTATAATGCCTCTTGCTTTTAATAGCCCAAATTCAGTCATTTGATTACCCTCAGATTGTCTGGTAATTGAAGCACATGGGAAAAGGTTTACTTCAGCTTTATCTCTACCTCTTCTAATTATAAAATCTACCATAGACACATTATCTATAACCGGCTTAGTATTTGGCATTGTTACGATTGATGTTACTCCTCCTGCCAATGCTGCTTGGCTGAGAGTTCTAAAGTTTTCTTTATATTCAAAGCCAGGTTCACCAACAAAAGCTTTCATGTCAACTATACCTGGAATAGCTATATTACCTTTTAAATCAATTTTTTCTACCTGTTTGGAGACATCAGAAGTTTTTGTGTTTTTTCCTATCGATTTTATTTTTCCATTATTATCAATAATTATATTGCCAATCTCATCCATTTTCTGAGATGGGTCTATAATTCTTACGTTTGTTAAAATTTTTTCTTTCATTTATTTACAATAAAGTTTTAAACATGCCATTCTTACTGCTACACCTAATTCAACTTGTTCCTTTACAAGACTAACATTTATGTCATCTGCTAATTTAGTATCAATCTCAACACCTCTATTCATCGGACCAGGGTGCATAAGTAAAGCATCTTTTTTTGCAAACTTAAGTTTTTCTGGAGTTAGTCCAAAAAATTCATAGTATTCTCTTTTTGATGGAAGAAAAGAACCTTGCATTCTTTCATTTTGTAATCTCAACATCATAACAATATCACATCCATCTAGTCCTTTTTTCATATCCGTAAAAGCCTTGACGCCTAATTTTTCAATTCCTGTAGGCATCAAAGTTTTAGGAGCAATGACATTAACTTCTGCCCCTAGCATATTCATTAAATAAATATTTGATCTAGCTACTCTTGAATGAAGAATATCTCCACAGATTGCTATTTTTAATCCTTCTATATTTCCTTTCCTATTTATAATTGTTAAAGCATCTAACAAGGCTTGAGTTGGGTGTTCTCTTCTTCCATCACCAGCATTAATTACAGTGCAATTTACTTTTTGTGAAAGAAGATTTGGCGCACCAGAGTCTTGGTGTCTTATAATAATTATATCTGGATGCATTGCGTTAAGTGTCATCGCTGTATCGATTAAAGTTTCACCTTTTTTTAAAGCTGAGTTACTCATATTCATCGTCATTACATCTGCACCCAATCTTTTTCCGGCTAAGTCAAATGAACTTTGTGTTCTAGTAGAAGGCTCAAAAAATAAGTTAATTTGAGTTTTACCTCTTAAAATGTCAATTTTTTTTGAACTACTTCTATTTAGTTTAATGAAAGATTTTGCCTCTGTTAAGATGCTTTTGGCTTCTTGAATTGATAAATTCTGTATACCTAATAGATGTTTGGGAGTGTTTTTAATAGCCGAAACTTTTTTTACAGTTGCCATTAAAATCAACTCTATAGGCCTTTTACGGTATCAGATCAAGTATTTTTTTTAGAAAAATAGTCTAAGACACCTTGTAATATAAATTGTGCTGAATTTTCGTCTAATTTTTTGACTTTTTGGTTAGTATTAGACCTTAAATCACTAGATAAATTAAAGGCTGCTTGGCTTGACAATCTTTCATCCCATAAAATGATATTTTCAGTAATATCTTTTGATAGATTTATAGCCAAGTCTTTAGCGGATTGAGAAGATTGGCTAGTAGTTCCATCCATATTTAACGGGTTTCCTATAACAATCCCTTTAATCTGATTATCCTCAACAATCTTTTTTAAATCTTTAACAAAGTCAGAGTATTTATTTTTAACAATTGTAGTATATGGGGTAGCAACAATTTTGTTTTCATCTGAAATAGCTATACCTATACGTTTTGCGCCAGGGTCTATTCCCATTAATCTAGATTTTTTCTCAAGTTTTTTCCTAAAATCTTCAATATCCAGCATGTTTTTGTTATATTTTATGATATTAATTTCCTGTAAAACTAACATAATTCACAAATGACAATAGATAAAGATAAAATTAAACATGTCAGTAAACTAGCTAGAATTTCAATTGATGAGAAGAAAATCAATAGTTTGACCAAAGATCTTTCTTCAATATTCAAATTTATAGAGCAATTAAATGAGTTAAATACCGACAAAGTTAAACCTTTATCGTCAATTTTAAATGAGCCGCTGAGATCAAGAAAAGATGAAATTAACGATGGAAAAATTAGAGAAAAAATTTTGAAAAATTCTCCCAAAAAAAATGAAGAATTTTTTGTTGTACCAAAGGTTATTGAATAATGTCAGATATTACTAAAAAAAGCTTAAGCGAATTAGTTTCTTTAATAAAAAAAAAGGAAATAAAATCAGAGGAACTAACTCAGTCTTTTATCAAAAATATCAATGAAGATAATAAATTAAATACATTTATAACGAAATGTACAGAACAAGCATTAGAAAAAGCCAAAAATTTTGATAAAACACCTAATTTAAAAACTCTTTTGCCTGGTATTCCGATTGCAGTTAAAGATTTATTTTGTACTCAAGGTGTCAAGACAACAGCTGGTAGCAAAATGTTAGAAAGTTTTGTTCCTAACTATGAGTCTACTATAACTAAAAATTTATGGAATGAAGGAGCTTTTCTTTTGGGTAAATTAAATTGTGATGAATACGCAATGGGATCATCAAATGAAACAAGTTATTATGGCAATGTAATGAATCCTATTGCCGAAAATACTGTTCCCGGAGGTTCATCTGGAGGTTCAGCAAGTGCTTTAGCTGCTGATTTAACTCCAACAACTATAGGTACTGATACTGGAGGATCTATAAGACAACCTGCGTCATTTACTGGTACAGTAGGATTAAAGCCTACTTATGGATTATGTTCTAGATGGGGAATCGTGGCTTTTGCTTCTTCACTAGATCAAGCAGGGCCAATGACTAAAACAGTAGAGGACTGCGCTTTAATGCTGGAGTCGATGGCAGGTTTTGATGAAAAGGACTCTACCTCAATTAATAAAAAAAAAGAAAACTACTCAAAAAAATTATCAGATAATATAAAGGGTTTAAAAATTGGAATTCCTAAAGAATATAGAGTTGATGGAATGCCTAAAGAAATAGATCAACTTTGGGAAAATGGGAAAAGAGTCTTAAAAGAATCTGGAGCAGAGATTATTGATATTTCCTTGCCTAATACTAAATATGCTTTACCAACTTATTATATAGTTGCACCAGCAGAAGCTTCTTCCAATTTAGCCAGATATGATGGAGTTAAGTACGGTTTTCGTTCTTCTAAAGGAAAAAATTTAAACGAAATGTATGAAAATACCAGATCAGAGGGTTTTGGTGATGAAGTTAAACGAAGAATTTTAATAGGTACCTATGTTCTTTCTTCTGGATATTATGATGCTTATTATATTAAGGCACAAAAAGTCAGACAGTTAATTAAAGATGATTTTGATAAATCGTTTAAAAAAGTAGATGCTATACTTACACCGTCTACTCCAAGTGCTGCTTTTAAAATAGGAGAGAAAAAAAATGATCCTATATCAATGTATTTAAATGATATATTTACTGTTCCAGTTAACCTAGCTGGTATGCCAGCAATTTCCATCCCAGCTGGCACAGATAATAATAATTATCCTTTGGGTCTTCAACTAATTGGAAAACCTCTAGATGAACAGAAACTTTTAAACATAGCCCTTGCGGCAGAAAAAAAAATAAATTTTAAACAAAATCTTAAAAGATGGTGGGAAAAAAAATGAGCAAAGAAAGTAGCAAATATTTAATTAATGGTGAAAAAGGAAAGTGGGAAGTAGTTATTGGCCTTGAGGTCCATGCTCAAGTTACATCTAATTCAAAACTTTTTTCAGGCTCCTCAACAAAATTTGGAGCTGAACCCAATACACAAGTTAGTTTTATAGATTCAGCTTTTCCAGGAATGTTACCAGTTATTAATGAATACTGCATTCATCAAGCGATTAAAACTGGATTAGGCTTAAAAGCAAAAATTAATTCTTTTTCTGTTTTTGATCGAAAAAATTATTTTTATGCTGATCTGCCTCAAGGGTATCAGATTTCACAATATAAAAATCCTATAGTAGGTGAGGGAGAAATAACTTTAGATTTGCCTGAAGGCACAAAAACAATTGGAATTGAAAGGCTTCATCTAGAACAAGATGCTGGTAAAAGCACTCATGATCTTGATCCAAACAGTACATTTGTAGATTTAAATAGATCTGGTGTAGCACTCATGGAAATTGTAAGTAAACCAGATTTAAGATCCCCTGATGAAGTTAATGCTTATATCAAGAAGTTAAGATCTATTATGAGATATTTAGGCACTTGTGATGGTAATATGCAAGAGGGTTCTCTAAGAGCCGATGTGAATGTCTCTGTAAGAAAAGAAGGAGACAAAGAATTGGGCACTAGATGTGAGATAAAAAACGTTAATTCAATTAAATTTATGCAAATGGCTATAACTTATGAAGCCAAAAGGCAAGTAGAGTTACTAGAGTCCGGAAAATCTATTGATCAAGAAACAAGATTGTTCGATACGAAAAAAAATGAAACTAGATCTATGAGGTCAAAAGAAGACGCTCATGATTATAGATATTTTCCAGATCCAGATTTACTTCCTTTAAATCTTAGCAAGGAGTTAATTGATAAAATTAAAGATAATTTGCCAGAGTTACCAGATCAAAAGAAAGAACGTTTCATTAAAGATTATTCTTTAACTGCATATGAGGCTAATGTTCTTGTTTCAGAAAAAGAAATATCCAATTACTTTGAAGAAGTAGCTAAAACTTCCGATATTAAATTGGCTAAAAATTGGATTATGGGTGATCTTTTTGCCTCTTTAAATGATAAAAATATTTCTATATCTCAATCACCAGTTACTGCAAAAAAATTAGGTCAATTAGTTGACTCAATTAGTTCTGGCGTTATATCCGGTAGAACAGCTAAAGAAGTTTTCGAGGTTATGAAAGAGACAGGGGATGAACCAAATAAAATTATTAAGAGTAAAGGGTTGCAACAAAAAAGTGATCCAAAAGAGTTAGAAGGAATTATAGATAAAATACTTTCTGATAATAAAGATAAAGTAGATCAATATAAATCTGGTAAAGAAAAGCTATTTGGATTTTTTGTAGGTCAAGTTATGAAAGTTTCAGGAGGAAAAGCTAACCCTCAACTAGTAAATGAAATTTTAAAGAAAAAATTAAAGTAAGAATGGGTAAAGATCTTGATATTAACAGTAAGATTCAAAATTATATACAGAATTTAAGTAAATCTCTTCATCCAGTTCAAAGAGAAATAATCGCTTATAACGACAACTTAGGTGACATTAGAAGAATGCAAATATCTATATCTCAATGTCACTTTTTAGAATTAATTATAAAAACATCAAAAGCAAAGAAAATATTAGAAATAGGGACGTTTACCGGTCTTAGCACATTAACAATGGCCTTGGCTCTACCAGATGACGGAGTTCTTTTTGCTATTGATAAAAACCCAGAAACTAATTCAAAGGCAAAAAGCTTTTTTGATAAAGCAAATCAAAACAAAAAAATTAAAACTATCGTAAAGCCTGCATTGAAAGCTTTAGAGGAATTAAAAAAAGATAATTTGACATTTGATATTATTTTTATCGATGCAGATAAGGAAAATTATAAACATTATTATGATTTTGTTATGGACATGACTAAGCTTGGAGGACTAATTATAATAGACAATGTTTTATGGCATGGTGAAGTTGCGGATGAAGATAATAATAAAAAGTTTACCAAAATAATTAGAGATTTTAATAAACATGTTAAAAATGACCAAAGGGTTGAACAAATAATTCTTCCTATTGGTGACGGTTTTACAATTTGTAGTAAATTATAATGTTTATTATTTTAGGCTTTTATAAATTCAAAATTTTAAAGTCATTAAAAAAAAATAAGGCTATTCTTCAAAAATTTTTTAAAGATAATGATATTAGAGGGACTCTTATTATCTCTAAAGAGGGCCTTAATGGAACCATCTCTGGTAAATTCAAAGACATTTATCTTACAAATAAAAAAATTAAAACCTTATTTAATTTTACCAGTTTCGATAGTAAAAATTTATCAAAAAGTGAATTTCAACCATTTCACAAACCTAAAATTAAAATAAAAAAAGAAGTAGTACCAATGGGTCTAAATATATCAAATAAGAACAAAAAAAATAATCATATTGAGCCTTCAAAATGGAATATTCTTATTAAAGATAAAAATACTTTTATCTTGGATGCAAGAAAACCATTTGAGTATGAAGTTGGCAGCTTTAAGAAAGCCGTAAATCCCAAAGTTAAAAATTTTAGAGAGTTTCCTAAATATCTCAATAAATTAGATAAAAATAAACCTGTTGCAATGTTTTGTACCGGTGGAATTCGATGTGAAAAGGCATCAGTTTATTTAAATGAAAAAGGGTTCAAAAATGTTTTTCAATTACAGGGTGGTATTTTAAATTATTTACAAAAAATCAAAAAACAAGATTCTTTATGGAAAGGTGAATGTTTTGTTTTTGATAATAGAGTTTCAGTGAAACATCAATTAGCTGTAGGCTCATATTTTATTTGTAGTGGTTGCAGAAAACCAATTTCTACAAAAGATAAAAAATCTAAAAAATATGAAGAAGGCGTTTCATGCTCTAGATGTTTTGACACACTTACTTACACTCAAAAAACAAGATTTAGAATGAGACAAAAGCAGATTAACCTTGCTAAACAAGTTGGAAAAAAGCATAAGTTCCAAAAGGAATTTTGAAATATATGGATTTGACAAAAGGCTCTATTTGGCAATTGTTAAGAAAGGTTACTATACCTGCGAGTACTGGTTCTCTTTTTCAAACATTTTATAATTTAGTAGACACATATTTTGCTGGTAGAATTTCACCAGAAGCTCTTGCAGCTATCGCAAAGTCATGGCCTATATATTTTATAGCAATAGCTGTAGCTGTTGGAATTGGTGCAGGTACAACAGCTCTTATAAGCAATTCAATTGGAGCTAAAGAAGATAAAAAAGCATCAATGTATGTTGCTCAATCTATTGTTTTTGCAATAGGTATTTCAATTTTTGTAACAATATTTGGTTTAAATTTTTCGGATGAATTATTAAAAATTATGGGTTCAACTGAAGAAAGTATTCTTTTAACTCGTGAGTATTTGGATATAATTTTTTATGGAGCAATTATAGTATTAGTACAATTGTCATTAAATGGAACTCTAAATGCACAAGGTGACACCAAGAGTTATAGAAATGTTTTAATTTTTACTTTTTTTTTAAATATTATTCTAAATCCTCTATTCATTTTTGGTTATGGTTTTATCCCGGCTTTTGGTATCGCTGGATTAGCAATAGCTACTCTTATTTCACAGTTTATAGGTTTGATTTATTTAGCTAACAAAGTTTATTGTTGTAAACTAAAAAAATATTTATATTTTGAGTGTTTTAAGCCAAAGATTGATTTTATAAAAACTCTTTTTAAACAATCAGTTCCAATTATGTTTACTATGTTAATGATAATGTTTGGTGTATTTAATATTTTTTATTTTGTTGGACAATTTGGTGAGTTGGCAACAGCAGGTTATGGTACAGCTGTTAGAATAGAACAAGTTTTATTGCTACCTGTAATAGGATTAAATACTGCAGTATTATCAATCGCAGGACAAAATTTTGGTGCGAAATTACATTTAAGAGTAAAAGAAGTTTACGGAAAAGCTTTAATGTTCGGCTCTGGCTTTATGATATTAGCTGGTATCTTTATTTATTTAACATCTGAATTGATAATATCTTTTTTTACTAGTGATCCCTTAGTAATTCAAAGTGGTGCTCTTTATTTACAGGTTGCTGCTCTAATTGGTCCTGTATACCCAGTCTTTTTTATAACATCTGCTTTATTTCAGGCGCTGAAACGACCCACCTATAGTTTATACATGACTATTCTTAGACTTACATTAATACCATTTATGTCCTTGTGGTATGTGATTAATATTAAGGGTGGGGAGTACCAAGATATTTTTTATACAATAATGGCCACTAATTGGATGATGGGATTAATAGTGCTGACCTTTGTTCCTTTCTTTTTAAAAAGAGTATTTAAGATTTCGTTTAAGAGATTATTTGTATTCTAGTTTATTTTCTAATTTTCTAACAAAATAAGAAACCACCAAGATTAAAATTAAATATTCTAAAATTAAAAAGGTATAAATTTCTAAAGGCCTGTATGTAGTGGTGACAAGTTCATTAGCTTTCCTGGTTAAATCACCTATTCC
>Ga0315315_10005175_pt1 | contig 12034 bp, 11 predicted proteins | sample M140m3416metaG_FD_203699 | JGI IMG/M metagenome (GOLD analysis project Ga0315315, IMG submission 203699) | Ammonia-oxidizing marine archaeal communities from Monterey Bay, California, United States - M1 40m 3416 | ecosystem: Environmental > Aquatic > Marine > Intertidal zone | place: USA...
ATATATACACACGGTATGTACCGTACTAGCCTAGTAGCACTTCGAATTATTATGCCAAATCAATCAATCGGAACGAGGAACCCGGGAACCGAGGAACCGATCCCTTTAATTTGCGATGATCAAAAGTTGCCGAGGATAAGTATAAGAGTGACCTCTCGAGCCGACGGAAATATGCAACTCTTGAGCTCAGCATCAGCGAGGATGCTAATCCTACTTGCCGCTACCGCGCTCGTTGCTGCGCGTGTTCGCGTTGACGCCTTTCTCGCTCCCACGACGAGGCATTTTGCCAAAACCAGCACCCGACAGCAATTCTCCTCCTACTCCTCTCTCCTCCATACTTCGTCCAAAGATGAATCTCCCTCCTCCACGGAGAGCAAAAAATCAACGCAAGATGCTATGGACCCTCTGACGAAAACGTCATGGTACGCAGTCGAAGCATTCGGGAAAATATTTGGTGCTAGTAGGGGAAAAGAACCAGAAAGTAGCCCACAATCGCAAGCCAACATTGATTTTAGTAATCCGCCCCAAACACTCAATGAAGCTGCGCGGCGAATCGATCTTGACAATGAGAGGTCGTATTTCCTATCTGGCGCAGTGGACGTCGAAGCATATGAAGAGGATTGCATATTTGCCGACCCATTTGTGTCGTTCTCAGGCAGACAACGATTTGTTGACAACTTGGCAAACCTTGGATCGTTTGTCACTGAATACCAGTGTAAAATGCTCAAGTTCGATGTGTCTGAAGACGGGTCTACTGTTGACACCAAGGTCATGGTGAAGCTGGAGCTAAATTTGCCTTGGAAACCTATCCTTGCTTGGCCATGGGGCGTGAGGTATACGATTAACCCAACGACGTGTCTCATTACAAAACATGAAGAAAGTTGGGACATCGAACCGTTGGAGGGCGTGAAGCAAATCTTTCGCAAGCCTACAGCCAAGATTAACAGCACAAGGACAAGATCATAAGTAAATAATTAAGAAGATCTTGTCAACCCGATAGGCGTATCCCTTCATGCGTGCAAGCAGATAGATGCTATTTACAACGAAGAAATGGATTTCTTAGCATCTTGCTGGATTTACGAAGGGACCGAACCCATCTTTTTTCCATATGAGTCCTGGAAAATAACATCGCTTAAAAGATATCGCGGTGTTGCATTGCCCGGCCCAGTGCCATGAGCCATTCCAGCGTCATCAGACTCCTCTGCTGTTTTGTCACTTGTGTCAATATGGTGATATGCTGTGCCCGTGCTAACAATTAAAGGGATCGCGAATCGGCCCGGTATGCCAAGGGCTCTGCGGATCCCTGCCGCCCAATAACCCTCCATCGGACAAGTGACAAGTCCCCTAGACGATGCCGCTAGCATATACGTCATGGCAACAAGCATAGTATTCTTCGTTGCCCATGTTTCAGCAGAGCTCAGCGTTGGTATAAGGATCCGCCTTCTCGTTATGAATGCAAAAATCCCGGAGATTGATCTTACCACAAAAGACAAGGGCGATGCAAATATGCGTGGAAGCGGATATCCAGAGGAAAAAAGCATCACCAGACCTTGTGCCTTGCGCCTCATCCATTTGCCCATTGGTCGCCGTCCTTTCTTGTCCGCTAGCAATGTTCCATACCGTTTCAAATCTCTTCCCCACTCGCGATCCGCCAAAAATACTGCCGTACAATCCGAATCTCTGACGCGGTCGGCGTTGCGACCATGACAGCTAGAAGCCAACACTTCTTTCGCGGCCGGTTCAGATACGAGCACAATTCGATATGGCTGAGAATTGAAGCCCGAGGGAGCTCTTCTTGCCAAATCGAGGCAGCATACTGCCTCTCGGACGATGGCCATGTCTGATGCTGATGCCCTTGGCCTGTCGTCATCTCGCTGCTCATCAGGAGTATCCTGCTCGACATGCCTTCGGAAGCGAGTACAGGCATATCGGCCATTTACAATCGATTCAAATGCTGCAGCCACAGGCTGATCCAGATTACCATCATTATTCGCGATTGCTACGTAGAGACTGGTGCGTTTTTGCACTTGAGTCCGCCCGGCTATGCTACGTGCGTAATGGCATGATGGGCCGACCATTGACGAATGCGCCCTCCAAACAATAGCGGGGTTCAATCCTCTAACAATAGGGACAAATCCAAGCACAAGAGCTAATAGCAACCAGGAGGAAGGTCTCCATGGTTTAAATCTTCGATGGGTGGAGGTGGTTGAATTGAGAAGGAGGCGGTGCTTCGGTTCCCTTTGATTACACATGAGCAGAGCAAGTGGATTTTGCGGATGACATCCACGAGCATATTTGAGTTGTAACTGCATTGCCGTTACGCTTCAGTATTGAGATTGCTACAGCCACTTGAGAACAGTTCAGTCCCAGGCTAAGAACTTTGTAAAGGAAGAAGAATACCGGGAAAGACAGACAGGACCTAACCAAGAGACCACAATGTATTAAAATAATACACAATAAAAATAATAACTTAAAAAAGTGGGAGAGGAGACGATCCAAAGATCCGAATCACGAGGAGGAATCATCATCATCACAGTAAGAGAGTTGTTATGAGAGCACTAGAATCCTCGATTTCGTACATCGTATGCATACTAGCTAGAAGAATATGATAAAAAGGATTTCTTTCTACATTATTTTACTAGAGTATGCATACGAGAGAGTATGAATACAGCTATAGTACATGCATGTATGTACTATTACTAGCTATTATGAGTAAATGATGTACGAGCTCGTATCTCTGCAATACTTGCACGAATACATTGTAAATATTATAGTGGCTACCTGGGAATGCAAGAATGCCTCACGTACTGGCACCTAAATTTTGCAGCCTTTTTGGCTCAAGAAAAAAGCCTATTTTGACGAAAATTTCACTTTTCACAACAACACCCCATGTCAAACGTCCGAGATGTCATCCGGAAGCGCCGCCTCGTTCACAAAGACAATGCCACCAACCCCTACTGGCTCCAATACAGAGCAGTCCCCGCACAACGAGCTCGGAACTGAGGAGCACGGACCATACGCACCGCCTGAGCTAGACGTGATCCACAACGTCAAATCCGCACTAAAGAAAACAGACGGCTCAGATATTGCAGTCGCCGGGAGCGGGATTGACGACAAGGACGGGGGCGACGGTGGGATGATTCATCAGGGAGAAGTCAAGAAAAAGTCTCTCAAGTGGGATGAATATGCGATCGAGGAGCATGATCTTCTCCGCGGAACAAGGATGAAGGTACGATCTCGTGCAAGTGAGAAGTTGAGCAAGCAATCTGATACCGGTGGCGGGGTATGGGAAGTGTTACACGACTCAGCAAATCATGGACAAACTTTGGGTATAGTGACAGAACGATTGTGATACATCCATGTGATAGAATATGTTTGAATGACTCTTTAGTCGCATTGAGGTCAACTCGATGATCAATATTTACCAACACTCTCTTCCGTGTCTCTCTCCCTTTTCAGATTGATGAACCCGATACACCATTTGAATACTATGACCACAATGGTGACGATGATGCATCTGGAATAGAAAGAAACGCTACTGGTGAAGATCAGCAGCCGAATCCTACAAACTTAATCAGCCTTGACCAATCAGCCTTGGAGCGCAAATTGGGGGCTGTCGCTGCTGTGAGGGAATGTTTCCCATCGGAGGAGGGGGGGAGGGATGAAGCACAGCGGCAAATCACCCGCGAACGGGAGTTCAGCATGTCCAGGAAGCATCACTACAACGAGATGGAAATGCTGAAGAAGTTTCGCGCTGCAAATCCCGAAGGGCTACTAGATGACGAGGATGAGGATGAGGACGCAAACGACATGGAAGTTTAAGCGATATTTTGTTTGTTGTTTGTTAGTTCGTACTTAGAGATCGAGTAACTACTTCTAGTAAGTAAGTTGGTTTGGTAGTTTTTCTACATGCATGACCCACTTAGGCGTCTGACCTGTAATTTCTTCCAACCATCGAGAGTAATTATTTGGCTATGCATACTAGCTAGTAGTACATGGCTACATACATGCAGGCTCATAACCTGCTGATTCGCGCGAGCGCAATTTACGACCTTTCTCCTCCATCGCGAAGATAGCGACGACGGCTTGTTTTGTGTTTTGTGCCCCTTTAGTCTCCACCTTTTTTCTGTGCACGTCTCCAGTCTCAACCCCTCACATCATACTGTAGCTGTTCATCACTGATTGATTCTTCTCATTGATAGATCGCGTCCAGGATTCAAAAAACCCACTGTATACATTATGGCGACCCGCTGTCAATACGAAAGCTCATGCGAGGTTGGGGTCTATGCTGCTTTGACTAACTCGTACTGTCTGACAGGAGTGAACAAGTCCGAGAATTTCTACTCTATCTTTGAGGCGGAGCTATCCGACCACGTCCCAGTCGTGCATGCAACGATTGCGGGGTGTCGATTCATTGGGAGGACCACAGTGGGAAATCGAAGGGGTATCCTCATTCCCAACACTGCTACTGATCAGGAGCTCGGCCATATTCGTAACTCGCTTCCCGATTCCGTCGTCGTTCAGAGGGTCGAAGAGCGTCTGTCGGCTTTGGGTAACGTTGTCGCGTGTAATGACCACGTTGCTCTAGTCCACCCTGACATCGATAGAGAGACAGAGGATGTCATTGCTGATGTTCTAGGCGTAGAGGTGTTCCGACAGACCGTAGCTGGCCAAGCTCTGGTCGGAAGCTACTGCAAGTTCACCAATCAGGTGGGTTTCTCGAAAGAGAATTTGTAATTAGACCAAATGTGTTGAGACGTGCCCAATTGTTTGCATTCTAACCAATATTCCTGCAACTTTATTTCCAAATCATATAACAGGGTGGAATGGTGCATCCCCGCACGACCGTGGAGGATATTGAAGAACTTTCCTCACTACTACAGGTTCCTCTCGTTGCCGGTACTGTCAATCGTGGATCAGATGTTTTGGGAGGTGGAATAGTTGTAAACGACTGGTCGGCATTTGTAGGCGTAGACACAACATCAACGGAAATATCAGTGATTGAATCTATATTCAAGCTAACTGGCGGTGCGAAGGGACGAAATGGACAAGCTCAGCAATCCGACATCGTGACGAACATGAGGAGCTCCCTCATTGATCAACTCTCATAAAAAAGCTTTTTGAGACTTTCGTGCATGGGGCAGATAACTTATATAAACCATCTTAAAGAAATCATTTACCTAGGCACAAATTATGGGGCACGGCAATTACTTCTGAATCATGCTGGTTACTGCTTTTCTTTACTACCTAGCCCTTCTAGAAGCGATACAACCGCAGCCCTGTTGTTGACTCGGGCAGCTTCAATAGCGGTCTTGCCTCGGTCATCTTTTAAGCTCGGATCAACCTTACTCCCGCTGACACCAGCTCTCGGCTCGTACGCTAACAACCATTGAACAATATCGACTTGTCCGGATCGAGAAGCAAAATGTAGAGGAGTGAGCCCCTGCCTCCCTATTGTATTTGGGTCTATTCCAACTGTCTCTACAAGGAATGTGGCCATTGAAAGCTTACCTCGACGGCAGGCATCATGCAGCATCAGACACGTGGGTTGTGAAGGTATCGCACCATACTGAACTAAAAGGGAAGCTACCTGCTCAAGACAGCGTTCAAAGGCCGTGCCGGACCAGGAAGAACTGTACGAATCGTACAAGGCGACACACGTTCGATGCAAAAGATGATCCGAACCGTCTTCATTCGACATTTCTTCTTCTCGTCTTGTCTTTTTCTCAGGTTCAGCATTGGGGTCGGCGCCAGCTTCGAGGAAAGATCGGATAATGGATAAGAGGTTTTCGCTTCTTCCATCCTTTGTGTCACCTTCGCATGATGCCAAAAGTTTGTCCACAGCATAATGCAAAGGATAATATCCTGTTTTCCTCTCGAATTCACAACTGCAACTGTCCCAATGGTCAGTGATCATAATGTCTACACCCCCGGCATCCTCATCATCAATCAGACTAAACAGAGGCGATCGGCTGGCACCTACTGACTGTAACAATTTTAAAAGCTCTTGCATATTTTCATCGTCCCCATCAATCATACCGTCCTCAATATCATCCTGAAGGCATTCAAGGGGCGTCATACCGGAATCATCAGTGATTGTAGGGTTCGCGCCAGCCTCCAACAAAAGCCGAGCACATTGAACCCTTCTTGACAAGGGCTTCTTCGAGCTTGCCACAATACTGCGGGTTGGAAAGCATGTCAAGAAGTGACGACATTTTGTTAGGAGATCCGAATTTTTCGTGGTTGACCCGTCTCACACTTCCTGCTCAAACCCCTCGCTCCCATGGTTCGACCTCTCTTACCTGTGTAGCGGTGTAGCACCCGTGAGGGTATTGTGCGCTTCGAAAGAGGCACCCAATGACAGGAGGACATTGACAGACTCGACATTGCCCCATAGAGAGGCGATGTGAAGTGCACTCTGGCCGACTCTGTTTGTATGCCCTGGATCAACACCTTCCTCAGAGACGAGGCGGCCGATCTCATCAGATTCATTTCCATAGGCCGCTCCTAGAATTGGATCCCACTCAGGACGCGACATGATGTGTTGCTACAAATGCCCGTCCAGTGCCTGACCAGGATGGGTGATGTGATACTAATGCATAGCATGTATTCGTAAATTATTTTTTGTCCTTTTTGTTCTGCTCTGCTTTACGAGCTCGGAAGCACTCTGCACTCTGAACACCTTGTGCTTAGCTGTATACTATGCATACCCATAATAATACTAGCTACGAGCTCGTAGTATGCATATTATGATATGCATGGTATACTTACTAGCTAGTATGCATACTACTACTTAGTACTATTACTGTACTAGTACAGGTAGCCACTAAAGTATGCATGCGAGCTGGTACTAAAGTAGTATACAACATCATACATACATACATACTGTACATACATACTATATATCCTGTATGAATTCCGCCAAGTTTTTTTACAAAAAATACGACTCGTAATAATAATTATACTCTAGAGCCTAGAGTAGTCGCGCCCATCTCGTGCTCATCTCTCAAGCACACACACGTGAGTGTGCTCTACGAGCGTGGACTAATAGCTATGCATACTCTACTAGTAGTAGTAGGGTATCTTTTGTTCAATCCGTCTCCAATCTATTTTCCAAAAGAAAAAAATAATGCACTATTTTTTGCTATGCCTCCATTGCAAGCACTTATTTATTGCTTATTGCTGCTGCTACCCCCGTTAGCAAATGGGTGTGTTCTCTTTCTTACAATAAGTCAAATCAGGGGCCGCCTCCTTTGTGCAGGGTGTTTTACTACAGTCAGCACTTCAAAGTAGGACACGGCCTCGCCTGAAATATTATTCATTCTGGCTGCGTGGTGGTTCATTCCATCAAATGGAAAAAGGTGCGTTATCCTGTCGTTGTCTGTTCGCCAGTAAAGCGATGTTGATATCGATGTATAGCGCGGCAGTAAATACACACCATTCTTCTAGCCGCGAAAGTATTACTAAAGCGAACGTGCAAAATCAGTTTCATTCCGAGAAGCGCCTCGCTGAAGCGGCTGCAGGCTATGGTTGCTCCATATCCAGTTCTGCTTCGGTTTCGCCACGGGTATTGGCACTGGAACGCACACTTTCGATGAACCCAACCAAGGCTTGAGCCCCTTCGGCATCGGGTCGACCGCCGGGTGCTTGGGGTACAATGGTTGACAAAGATCCGCCCGACAACGGTTGGCGTGAGCGCTTGCTGGGAGCTTCCTTCCCTGCTGTAAGGTTCAAATGGGTCGATCCTTCCAAAAGCCTCGGCAATCCTTTTCCAACCTTTTGGATTATAGAGCCTTCGTTCAAAAGCTTCTCAACCTCCTTCATCTGGAATTCTACAAGACTTGGAGGCAAGAGCTCAATATCGTCGATCTTGGGCGGCGCAACTACTAGATTTTCAGGCGAAACATAGTTGCCAGAAAGTAACGCACCGGCACGATCAAGCCAAAGGGCAGTCTTGGCAACAATGTTGCGCTTCAGTTGCTCTTCGGACATTTCTGATCCTCTTGGGTCTCCTCCGTTGCCTCCTGTTGCCGCGGCCGCGGCCGCTGACGCTGCCGCCTTCTTTGCTGACTCCCGTTGCTGGATCTCGATCCGTTTTCTCCATTTCTCCTCGAGCTCCTCGAGCTCAGCCTGTGCCTTATCTATCGCGGCAGCATTGCTCGACGTCCGGACGGCCGGGTGAAAAACTCGTTTACCTATGCATGCCTCTCCCGTAAACTTCTTGGTGATGCGCATCGGGTCACAGTTCAATTTCTCACTCAGGTACGATCTCAGCGTCGTCCCGGCGGGAGCCTTGAGCACGCCGGAGTTGAAATCCTGAATAACTCTCGTGACGTAGTCTTCCTCCTCGGGCGTCCACTTTCCTCTTCGCAGGTTGTCGCCGGCCGATGAGGACGACGCCACGCAATTCTTGCTGGTAGCAAGTGATTTCTGGTTCTTTTTCTTTGAACTTGGGGCGCCCTTCCTTGGGGGGTCTCTCAGCGCAATCACTTCTGCGTTCGTGAGATGCGACTTTGGCAAGATGGGAACGGAAGGTGCTACCAAAATTGCGGGCTGCGCTGAAGCTGTCGCGGAAGGGCGTGCAACGCTCGATTTTGTTTCTGATAAATGACCTTCCGCCCCGCCCTCTGCAAGTGGAGGCGAAATAGTGGCGGCAGCTCGTTGAGCATCGGCCATAATACCGTCATTGATGTCGTTAGTGTCGCAGTTGGCGCTGGGAGGGCTCGGGGGGCTAACAGGATTGTCACTACTTGGAGGGCTCACCGGCTGGCAGCCCGCAACGGCAGAAGCCGCCGCCAGTTCCGCTGCGTTGACATCGACCCGAAGGGGCACCTTCTCGTTCGAAGATACTTCTTCTCCTGCTGGAATAGATCTGCCAACAACGTTTTCTTGATCACAATTTGATCGAATTCGGCTCGATGCCGGCCCACGCTCAATCTCACCGTTGTCACCTGGGGCGTGAGCCTGCCTTTCCGAGCCCCGACCTCCAGCGTCGTCGGTATCTACGTCGGTGTAGGAAGCGTTCATTACCCCAGCGAGCTTTCCATTAAAATCATCTGCAGTGACGCCCATGGTTGCTGTGGCGCCTTTCTTCCTGGCTTAGATAGTTCTCAATTGTTCACTGACACCTGAGACGCCGCGCTGTAATTCGTCGCGTGTGTATTGAATACGTTGCAGTTATCCCTAGGGTCAGATCGTCTATGCAGGCATCGCGGGTATTTGGGATTGGCTGTAATAATGAAACGATGTGTTGCGCCGAGGAGAGCCAAAATGATGAGATGATGATGCTGCTACGAGCTCGTAGCAAGTACAAGCGCTACCCGTTCCGTACATGCATGCATGTATAATATATATATATATGTGTATATATATTATTTACGAGCTCGTACTCTAGTAGGAGAGTACAACGATCTCGTATGCATATGCATATCCACATGGTATGCATACTAGAGTACTCTAGTAGTACTAGAGTACGCATACTCTGTGGATATTACTCTCGTACTCTAGTATTATCCAGACTCTAGTACGAGCTCGTATGATGTTGATGTTGAATCGGCCTCCAGGCGAGTGAGAATTTTGTTGACATGAGAAAGCGCGCGTTTAAGCCGTGTCCTGAATCAGGGTTAGGGTCATCCACGCGCGCGGTAAGTCGTGATCTCCGCTTCAAGGACAGAGGGTGTGTTGCGTCTAAGGACACAAAGAGTATGAATGCGTACGACCTCTAGCTACTAGCTAGTACTATGCAATATATACTCTAGAGAGAGTAGGCTAAGGGGGCGGGATCCTGGAGGCCGATTAAACAACAACAACAACAATAATAATATATTATTATGCATAAGTAAGAATGCATACAGAGTGCATACTTTACGTTTAGTTATACTACGCTAGAGTATGCATACTTCACATCACCGGGCATCTTTTCCGATATACCTCAAATCCTCAGATCATTCCCGCAAGATTTATGACGCATTTATCAGGGCATGTAATCGCGACAGGGACAACTCCAGGTGTGGGTTGCTTTCGAGAACCTCAGCGATGGCTAGTGCCTGGAGATAAAGTGGTTTGCGAGATCGGCGGGATTGGCACTCTGGTGATGACCGTAGTTGATGGTACTCAACGATAAAGTAGAGTTTAACTTATAACGTCGAGCCACTTCACAAGCTCTTTGACGGTCGCGTCTGCCTCTTTATAGAGCAGCCTCTCCTTGGCAATTTCCTCTCCCAAAACATCCTCCAACTTGGTTGCCAAGTCAACAGGTGGTGCCAGCAAAGGCGCCGCGTGTCCCCCCTTCAGAACCTTTCTCTGAATGTCAAAGGCTATCATAGGGCGCTTCATTCGCATTACGGTCTCTGCCTCCTGCAATAAGTCCTCCATCTCCTCCGATTCATCAAGTGGATCGTTGTCGTACTGAATCAGGAGAGTCCTCCTGGCACGGTAGGCCCGTCGCGCGGCCGCGCGGACTGCCGACGGGGGGGGGACAAAGTCCTGCGCCCCATCGGCTACCTCGTCGACCAGCAGCGGGACCTGCTGAAGAATGTCGATTCCTTGGTCAATGAGGGGCAGCACACCTGCGCCCTCGAGGGCCAAGGCAGCGGGCTCAGCGAATGCCCGGGCGGCATCCCGCAGCTCCTTTGGGACCGCGACTTGCTGTCCACCATCGATTGGGAGCGCGAACCGCAGCACATCGGTTAGCGCCTCGTCCGATGGGATCTCACCGCGCGCAGCTGATCGGGCCAATCCTAGGCCGAGTTGTATGGCCTCAGTCCCACTCGGCCAGGCCGTCTCGTTGCCCCCGCCCCCCGCCAGCGACGTAAAAAGCGGTGCCACCACCTCGGAAAACAGCGGGACGGCCTCTTGCACGGGCTTGTTATTGAAGCTCAGGAGGGCATTGGCAGCCCTTGGCGTGTCGGGGAAGAGGCTCGTCACGAGGAGGTGGAGCAAGGCACCGCACGAATGGCCTACGCCAACCACGGGGATCGCCCCATACTGCTGCGCCAAGGAAGGTGCGACCCGCTCGAACTTGTTGATGACCTCGTCGCACGTCTGCAGGTGATTGAAACTGAGGTTATAAGGGGTGGCCACGATGAGATACCCCTCTTGCGCAAGCTCTTCCAGCAGGTAGCGGTACGTCACGTCCGGCGCCGCACCGACAATTGCCCCGCCGAGAAAGTGGAGCAGGGCGCGGGGCTGGCCGAGGTCCGGCGGCGGGCGGAGGAGGTAGTTTCCCGCCATCTCCTCCCATCGGCCGACGCCAGTCTTGACGGGTTGGGCCGACGATGCCGACGAGCGGGGGGGGGAGGATTGAGATTGAGATCGTGGCTGGGCAGCGTCAGCGCCGGTGCCATCGTCAGCGGCCGGCGTTGACGACTTGGAAGCACCGGCCGTTTCGGCAGAGAGCTGCAAGTGGTTGGAATGCCCCCGGTAAAGTCCAGTTGCCCAAGGACTGGAGAAGGCCCCCACCCTGGCGGGCAAGCCCGACGCGGCCAGAACAGAGGCACACGCAGCAGCGCCCAGCATTCGGCGTCGAGGGCGAGCGCGAGGTGTCATATTAAATGCAATTGGTGAATTAATGGGGTGCGTGAGTGGAAGAACTGGGTAAGGAGGAGGGTCTAGGAATGTGGTTGTTAGAAAATGGCGGGCTCGTTTTCTCTGACTCATCACTTCAACACAAGAAGTAGAAATTCGTATTCATAGCCACTGGACATTCAGTCTACGAGATCGTACATACTAGCTAGTACTAATTAGTATGCATATGCATACTACTAGCTAGAGTATTAGTACGTGAGTATAGTACTCCTACTCTAGAGTACTAGCTACTAAAGAGTAGTAATAGTAATAGAATGACGTAGTACGTATTGTATGCATAGTATGCATACTACTCTCTAGAGTACTCTAGAAGTACTACTCTAGCTAGTACTCTAGTAGGAGTAAATACTCTAGGAGTATATTATGACAATGTAAATGACATACGTATTGTGCATACATCCAAACGCTGGAGGCAGAGCTGCCATGGCGACGAGTATGACGACGCTGT
>Ga0315315_10005176_pt1 | contig 12032 bp, 9 predicted proteins | sample M140m3416metaG_FD_203699 | JGI IMG/M metagenome (GOLD analysis project Ga0315315, IMG submission 203699) | Ammonia-oxidizing marine archaeal communities from Monterey Bay, California, United States - M1 40m 3416 | ecosystem: Environmental > Aquatic > Marine > Intertidal zone | place: USA...
TATAAATGACACACTTTTGAGCTTTAAAAAATTTTGCAAGAAGAATAGCAGTAGCGTCTGATCCACCACGACCAATTGTTGAAACTCTTTCGTTCTCATTAATACCTTGAAAACCAGTTATAATTGGAATGCCTCCATCCTTAAGATATTGTAAAATTTTTTTTTTATTGATGTTATATATTCTTGAATTTTTATTCACTCCTTGAGTAAATATTGGAATTTGCCAAGCTAACCATGATCTTGAATTAATTCCTTTGTGAATTAATCTACCAGCTATCAAGGAGCAGGCAACCTGTTCACCGGAAGATACCAAGACATCATATTCCTCATCAGCAAAATTTTCACTAATATCTTTTGATTTTTTTATAAGCTCATTTGTCACACCACTCATTGCTGAAGAAACAACAATAACTTTATATTTTTTTCTTTTATATTCTGCAATTATCTCGGCAACTGTTTTTATTTTTTTTATAGTGCCAACTGATGTTCCGCCAAATTTTAATACCACAATTTTCATGATTAAATATTCTCTAAATTAAAATATATTGATAAAATACATGTTGAATATAATGTCAACTTACTAATGAAAAATAACACAATAAATAAAAAAGAAATAGAAAAATTTTCTAAAATTGCTGAGGAATGGTGGAATCCACAAGGAAAATTTAAACCATTGCACAAATTTAATCCTATTAGAATTTCTTATATTAAAGAAAATATAATTAGTACTTTTAAACTAAACAATAAAGTGAAACCTTTAGATAAAGTAAGAATATTAGATATTGGATGTGGAGGTGGACTATTATCAGAGCCAATGAGAAGATTAGGAGCTCAAGTTATTGGAATTGATGCCTCTGAAAAAAATATAAATGTAGCAAAATTACATGCTAAAAAAAATAACTTAGACATTGAATATAAATGCATATCACCGGAAAATTTTAATACTGAAATTAAATTTGATGTAATACTTAATATGGAAATTGTCGAACATGTTGATGATGTAGATTTTTTTTTAAAATCATCCGCAAAGCTTTTAAAAAAAAATGGAATAATGTTTGTTGCAACTCTTAATAAAACTTTAAAATCATATTTATTTGCAATTGTTGGAGCAGAATATATTTTACGATGGTTACCAATTGGAACTCATTCTTGGGAGAAATTTATAAATCCTAAGCATTTAAGTTCTATACTAGAAAAATATGACTTGAGAACAGAATTAATAGATGGAATGAAATTTAATTTAATTAAAGATGAGTGGTCAATAAGTTCAGACAAGTCTATTAATTATATTGGAAAATTTATTAAAAATTAATTATTCTTATCTTCAATCCAGGGTATAATCTCAGCTTCTATTCCTTCTTCTTTAAGTTCTTTGATCTCTTTAGTGGATGCTGAACCATATATACCTTTTTTTTTATTTTTCTTATCATTGTAATGAATTGATCTTGCTTCATATGAAAAGTTTTTTCCAACAAAATCGAAATTGTCTATTATAAATTTTTGATATTCCTTAATTTTCTTATTTATATTTTTTAGCTTTAAGTTTGCATCAATTTTATTTAATTCATTTTTGTTAATAAGTTTAGGTGCCATCAAACTTTTTTCAACTTGTTTAGAATTGCAATTATGACAATTTAAAAAATTTTTTTTTTTAAGTCTGTCATATTCTTGAGAAGAGGCAAACCAACTATCAAATGATAAGTCACACTTTTTACAAACTAATCTATATTTAATCATTGTTCTTATTTAAGAATATTTTTAAAAAAAACAACATGTGCTAACTTCTATAATCGGAATTGATTTCTACATATTTTTTTGTAAAATCCATTGTGTAAACTGTAAAATTTTTTGATCCTTTTAAAATATCAATTTTAATATCAATATTATTATTCTTAATATACTCAGCTACAGTATCCTCCTTATAATTAGGATTAATCTTTCCGTTTTGAATAATATTGAACTCTCCAAAATTTATAAATAGATTTTCTAGATCTATAGACACTCCAGCTTTACCAATTGCCATAACAATTCTCCCCCAATTCGGATCTTCACCAGCGATTGCTGTTTTTACTAAGGGTGAATTAGCAACTGAAAAAGCAATTTTTTTTGCATCACTTTCATTTTTGCAATTTTCAACTTTAATTGAAATAAACTTAGATGCTCCCTCTCCATCTGTCACAACTCTTTTTGCTAAATTTAATAAAACTTTATTAAGGGCACTGTCAAATTCAATTAATTTTTCATCATTTACATTATTAATTCTTGAGTGTTTCGCTTTTCCAGTTGAAAAAATTGAAACCATATCATTTGTGCTTGTATCACTATCACAAGTGATCGCGTTAAATGTTGAGGTTATATTTTTTTTAAGAAGTTTTTTTAATAAATCATTTGAAATATCTGCATCTGTAAAAATGTAACCTAATGTAGTGCCCATATTTGGCTGAATCATTCCAGATCCCTTTGCAACGCCATATATTTTAATTTTACTATTACCAATTAGACACTCTTCCATTGCCATCTTTGGCTGGGTATCTGTAGTCATCATTCCGAGCGCTGCCTTCATCCATATATATTTATTTTGGGTATATTTTAATTTACTTACTAATTCTGGAATTTTTTCTTTTATTTTTTCCTCTGGAAATATTTCTCCAATAGTTCCAGTACAACCAAAAATTATTTCTTTTGATTTTATTTTTTTTGGTTGATCTTCATCTTCTTTTTGTTTTTCAGATAATTGCTCAGCAGTAATTTTTGCAATGTTTTCTAAACTTTTGTAGCCTTGTTGACCGGTAAAACAGTTTGCATTTCTTGTGTTTACAATTAATGAAAACACTTTTGGTACCTTGTTTTTTAAATTCCATTTAATATTTTCAGATACAATTTTAGACTGAGTATATAGAGATGCAAAATTGGCACCATCTCTAAAATAAAACATTACTAAATCATCCCTTTGATTTTTATACAAATTAGCACACACGGTTGAGATAGAAACTCCATCAACGTGATCTAAATCTTGAAATTCCATCATTCTCTTATTTTTTGATTTGGACGATAGAAAATTGGTTAAATTTATACCCATAGTGTTTAAAATAATTATTTAATAACTATATTAAAGGTTATATGTAAATAATAAATCATAAACTAATGTTAAATCCACTAAGCTATATATCAAAATTAATAAAATCAACAAATCAAAGAGAATTAGATCGATTATTCAAAATAGTGAGTAAAATTAATTCCTTAGAAGATGATTTTAAAGATTTATCTGATTCAGAATTTCCAAAAAAAACATATGAATTTAAAGAAAAAATAAAAAGTGGAATATCGCTTGATGAAATACTACCAGATGCTTTTGCCTTAGTAAGGGAAGCTTCAAACAGGTCAAGAAATGAACGTCATTACGATGTTCAATTAATTGGTGGAATTGTTCTTCACGAAAAAAAAATTGCCGAAATGAAGACTGGAGAAGGTAAAACACTTACAATTGTACTTGCTGCTTATTTAAATGCACTTCATGAAAAAGGGGTTCATGTAGTTACAGTTAATGATTATCTGGCCAAAAGGGATGCACAAGAAATGGGTGAAATATTTAACTTTCTTGGCCTAACTGCAGGATACATAAATAATGATCAAAGTGATATTGAAAGAAAAAAAAATTATAATTGTGATATCACTTATGCAACAAATAGTGAGCTAGGATTTGATTATCTGAGAGATAATATGAAATTCAACAAAGGTGAAATGGTTCAAAGAGAACATTTCTACTCTATAGTTGATGAAATAGACTCATGTTTAATTGATGAGGCGCGTACTCCTTTAGTAATTTCGGGTGCAGCTGAAGACAAAACTAATCAATATCTTGCAATTGATAAATTAATTAGAAACCTAAACAAAGGGGATTATGAAATTGATGAAAAAGATAAGAATATTCTTTTAACCAATGAAGGAATTAATAATGTTGAAAAAATCTTTTCCAATGCAGGTATACTTAAAAATAATAACTTTTATGATCCCGAAAATATAGATTTAGTTCATCATGTAAATCAAGCATTAAGAGCCAATCACTTATTTCAAAAAGGTAAAGATTATATTGTTCAAAATAGCAACCTTAAAATAATTGATGAATTGACTGGAAGGATACTTGAAGGACGAAGGTTTGGAGACGGATTGCATCAAGCTCTAGAAGCTAAAGAAAAAATTGATATTCAAGCAGAAAATCAGACTTTAGCTTCTATCACATATCAAAATTATTTTAAGCTATATAAAAAAATCTGTGGTTGTACAGGAACTGCTCTTACAGAGTCTGAAGAATTTTATGAAATATACAACTTGCCAGTTGTTGTTATTCCAACAAAAAAAAAGATGATAAGAAGAGATTATAATGACCAAATATTTAGAACAGAAGATGAAAAAAATATAGCGATCATAAAAAAAATTAGTGAATGTAATAAAACAGGCCAACCATTATTGATATTTACGTCAAGCATTAATAAATCTGAAATTTATTCAAAATTATTAAAAAAAGAAAAAATTGATCATGTGGTTTTGAATGCTAAAAATCACGAAAACGAAGCAGAGATAATTGCAAATGCTGGTAAAGAAGGGTCTGTGATAATTACCACAAGTATTTCTGGAAGAGGTGTTGATATTCAACTTGGAGGGAAAAAGGGATCAATATCTGATGAAAACTTAAAAAAAAATAAAGAAAAAATTAAATCTCTTGGCGGTTTGTTTGTAATAGGCACGGAACGAATGGAGTCCAGAAGAGTAGACAATCAAGCAAGAGGAAGATCTGGACGTCAAGGAGATGAAGGAAGTTCAATTTTTTTTGTAAGTCTTGAAGATGACCTAATGAGAATTTTTGGATCAGAGTCCATGAATAATATTTTACAAAAATTAGGTCTTAAAGATGGAGAAAGTATTGACCATCCTTGGATAAATAAAGCGCTAGAGAGAGCTCAACAAAAGGTTGAGGCTAGAAATTTTGACATTAGGAAAACGCTAATTAAATTTGATAATGTCTTGAATGACCAAAGACATGTCATATTTTCTCAAAGAAAAGATGTGATGAATAGTAATCAAATTTTTGAATATTCTGAGCTTTTTTTAAGTGAAATTGTTGATGATCTTACTAGACTAAAAAATTTGAATAATTCTAATCCAAAAAATAATGATTTTAATAATAAGATTAAACAAATATCAGGAAAAAGCTTTGAGGAATCTGAATTTGAAACTTTAATTTCACTTAATGATAGTGCCCTAAAGGAAAAAATAAATAACAAATTTAAAGAGTCACGAGAAAAAAGAGTAAAAATTATAGGAGAAGAACAATCAAAAGAAATAGAAAAAAGAATATTTTTACAAACTATTGACATGAATTGGAAATCACATATTCAATATCTTGAACAATTAAGACAAGTTATTGGACTAAGATCTTATGGACAAAGAGATCCACTTATTGAGTATAAAAAAGAAGCATTTTCTTTGTTTGAAAATTTATTAGAAAAACTTAAAATTGATTATATTACGATTCTCATGAACTTAAGAGTTATTGAGCAAACAGAAAAAAAAGAAAAATCGAAAATTTTAAATAATCCAAAATGTCTACTGGTTATCAAAAAAGATCAAAAAATTTCACGTAATGATCGATGTGATGCGACTGGAAAAAAGTTCAAAAACTGTTGTGGTGCTTTATAAGTAGATAATTAATAAAATCGCACTTATTAATGCCGATCCAATTACGGGTATTAAAAATTTTTTTGATCTAAATATATGACGTAAATTCCTTTCAGGAATTTTTAAAGAACTCAGATCATCTAAATTATTCATAAATCCTTTGTTTCTTCCAATTCTCAAAAATTTATTTTTTCTTTCATTAAAAATTTCTTCTGATGACATTGTTTTAAAATTCTCAATATTTTTTCTTAATGAGTCTTTAATATTTTTTAAGATTAAATTTTTATCTCTATGAGCTCCTCCAGTTGGTTCTGAAATTATTTCATCAATTATATTAAGCTCTAATAAATCTTTTGCTGAAAGTTTCATGGCTTTTGCAGCATCAAGCATTTTCTTTGGATCTCTCCACAAGATAGTGGCACAACCTTCCGGAGATATAACAGAATAAATTGCATTTTCTAGCATTAATACTTTGCTAGAAGAAGCAAGAGCTATGGCTCCACCTGAACCACCTTCTCCTATAATGATTGCCAAAGTTGGAACTTTTAGTTTCATGCAACATTCTATAGATTTTGCAATTGCCTCAGCCTGACCTCTTTCTTCTGCGCCTACACCAGGGTAGGCACCTGGAGTATCAATAAAAGAAATTATTGGTATATTAAATCTATCTGCCAGTTCCATCAAACGTATAGTTTTTCTATAACCTTCTGGCCTCATCATGCCAAAATTTCTTTCAATTCTGCTTTCTAGATTGTCACCTTTTTCTTGCCCTATAACTAAGACTGATTGACCATCAAATTTAGCAAAGCCAGCAAGAACAGATTTATCCTCACCATAATTTCTATCTCCAGATAAAGGAATAAAATCATCAAATAAATTTTCAATAAAAAATTTTGATTTAGGTCTATCTTCATGTCTTGCTACTTGTGTAGTTTGCCAAGGATCAAGGTTCGAATAAATTGAAGAAAGTTTTTTATCTAACTCATCCTGTGTTCGAGAAATTTTTTGAGTATCTACTTCTGAAAGGCCACTTTGATTAAAAGGATCTTTAAGTTTTTCTAATTCGGATTCTAAGTCTTTTATATCAGTTTCAAAATTAAGATAATTTTTCATTTACGGTTTTAATTAATTATGAAAAATGACGATAAAATGTCAATGCTTCACTAAATTAATTGACTTCATTTTACTTGAGTTTTAGAAGAATAATAATGAAAAAAAATTATACTACAGTCAATAATTTGAGGGTTTCAGAAGAATTACTTAAATTTGTTAACGAGGATATATTAAAAGATACAAATATTTCACCTGAAAAATTCTGGAAAGGCTTTGATGATTCAGTTCATGAATTAGCAACAAAAAATAAACTATTATTAAAAAAAAGAGAAGATTTACAAAAAAAAATTAATGATTGGCATTTCAAAAATAAAAGTGAAGAATTTAATATTGATAATTATAAAAAATTTCTTAAAGAAATTGGGTATTTAGTAGATGAAGGACCAGACTTTAAAATTCAAACAAGTAATGTAGATGATGAAATAACAAAAATAGCTGGACCCCAGTTGGTAGTTCCAATAATGAATGCAAGATATACACTCAATGCAGCAAACGCTCGTTGGGTAAGTTTATATGACAGTTTGTATGGAACAGATGTAATAGAATCTGAAGAAGGTGGAAGTGAAAGATATGATCCAAATCGAGGACAAGAAGTAATAAAATATGTAAGAGAATTTTTTGATAAATATTTTCCAATTGATGGAACTAGTTGGAAAAATATAGCTGGTTTAAAAATAGTCAATAAAGAGTTGATTGTTATGAAAGATGATTATGAATATAAACTAAAAAATAACGAAAAATTCATTGGGTATAGAGGTGATATAAAAAGACCTGAGGCAGTAATTTTACAGAATAACAAGCTTCATTTTGAAATTATAATTAATCCAAGAGCATTTAGTGCTGCTCATGATATTGCAGGAATTAGTGATGTGATCGCTGAGTCCGCTATATCAACTATTTGCGATAATGAAGATAGTGTAGCTGCTGTTGATGCAGAAGATAAGGTTGCTTGTTATAAAAATTGGCTTGGTCTCATGAAAGGTAATTTAAAAATTCAATTTGAAAAAAAAGGTAAAATTTTAGAGAGAAAATTAAACCCTGATAGAAGTTATATCTCTAAAGAGGGCAAAGGATTAAAATTACATGGTAGAAGTTTATTATTAATTAGAAATGTTGGTCACCTTATGACAAACTCATCAATTATTTTAAAAGATGGTAGTGAAGTGCCTGAAGGAATAATGGATGCTTTCATAACCTCAGCCGCTGCTATTCATGATTTAAAAAGAAAAAAAAATTCAAGGACTGGTTCGATTTATATTGTAAAACCAAAGATGCATGGACCAGAAGAAACTGCTTTTACAGATTTAATTTTTACAAAAGTTGAAGAAACTTTAGAATTGAAAAAAAACACTTGTAAAGTTGGTATAATGGATGAGGAAAGAAGAACTTCAGCAAATTTGAAAGAATGCATCAGATCATTAAAAGATAGAGTATTTTTTATAAATACTGGCTTCCTTGATCGTACTGGTGATGAAATGCACACATCGATGGAGGCTGGACCAATGATAAAAAAAGGTGAAATGAAGTCTTCAAAATGGATTTCAGCATATGAAAATAATAATGTGGATATTGGTTTAAAATGTGGTTTTTCTGGCAAAGCTCAAATTGGAAAAGGTATGTGGGCTGCGCCTGATATGATGAATCAAATGTTAATTGAAAAAATTAATCATTTAAAAGCTGGAGCTAATTGTGCATGGGTGCCTTCACCAACTGCAGCTTCATTGCATGCACTTCACTATCACGAAATAAACATATTTGAAGAACAAAAAAAAATTTTGACTAGAGAAAAAGCAAAATTAAATGATCTCTTAACTATTCCAATAGCAGATAGACCAAACTGGTCAGTTGATGAAATAAATTCTGAAATTTCCAATTCTGCCCAAACTATTTTAGGTTATGTTGTAAGATGGATAGACCAAGGTATTGGTTGCTCAAAAGTTCCTGACATAAATAATATTGGATTAATGGAGGATAGAGCAACACTTAGAATTTCATCACAGCATATTGCTAATTGGATTCATCATGGAATAACAACAAAAATTCAAGTAACAGAAATTATGAAACAAATGGCAAAAATTGTCGATGACCAAAACAAAGATGATAAAAAATATATAAAAATGAGTGATAATTTTAAGAATTCTATAGCATTTAAAGCTGCCTGTGATTTAATATTTAAAGGCAAAGAGCAGCCATCTGGTTATACTGAACCTCTCCTCCATTTAAATAGATTAGAGAAAAAAATTAGTCTGAATTAGAATTTAACTTTGCTCTGTTTTTAAAAGCAGAGAACAAAGTTCCATCATCTAAACTTTCTATCTCGCCACCTACTGGCAATCCTTGTGCTAATTTCGTAATCTTTACTTCACAGGATTTAAGACTATCTTTAATGTAATAGGCAGTAGTTTGACCTTCAACAGTCGCACTTGTAGCTAAAATTACTTCCTCAATTTTTTCTTTTTTAACCCTCTCAACCAATGAATTAATTAATAAATCCTCTTTTCTTTGTCCCACTGAGGATATTGTGCCACCTAAAATATGAAAATATCCTTTATAAACATTTGAGTTTTGTATAGACCACTGATCAGCTAAATCTTCTACAACACATATTTTTTTAAATTTTTCACTAACATTTTCACAGTTAATACATCCATCTAAATTTGATTTAAGTGATCCACAGGATGAACATCTAGTAACATTCTTATAGACTTGAGCCAAAGTATTTGCCATAGGCTTAACAAGCTCATCTCTGTTACTCACTAATTTAAGAACAATTCTTTTAGCTGATTTGGGACCTAATCCTGGGAGTTTTGAAATTAACTTAATTAAATTTTCAATCTCGTTAATATTTTGCATTTTAAAGGGGCCACTTAAATCCTGGAATTCCAAATCCATCAGAAGCTTTTGAAATTTCCTCTTTGGTTTTTGTTTTTAATTGTGCTTTTGCGTTATTATGAGCTGCAACAATTAAATCTTCAACAATTGATTTGTCTTCTTTTAAAAGTTCATCTGCAATTTCAACTTTTTGCATTTCGCCTTCACCATCTAAAATTACTTTTACCGAATTTGATCCAGATACACCCTCAACTTTTATTTTTTTTATCTTTTCTTGACTTTCCTTCATCTTAGTCTCTAGCTCTTTTGCTTTTTCTAAAATCTTAGTAAAATCATTCATTTATTTATCTTTTTTATTGTCATGTACATTTATCAAATTTGCATCTGGGAAATTTTTTAAAACTTCATTATATAATTTAGTTTTTTTTTCATTTTCAATTATTTTTATTTTTTTATTTTTCTCTCTTTCACTAATTGTTTCTTCACCTTTAAATTGACTAAAAGTTATAATCCATCTTTCGCCTGTCCATTCAAATAATTTTAGTGACAAATCTTTTACAAAATTTTTATCCAAGTTATCATTGAATGAAATTTCAATTCTATTTTTTTCAAATCTGACAAGATTAACATTTTTTTCAAGTTCATACTTAAGTTTAACTTCTTTTGATTCAACGCAATTATTTAAAAGATCTTCAAATGAGTTAATTGATTTTTGAGACTCAATTTTATTATCTTTCTGTAGTTCAGGTTTGAATTTTTTTTCTTGGGTTATATTTTTAATTTGATTAATTGTTTCACCATTTCTTAAATCGGTCTTATTTTTATCATTTTTAAAATCTTGATTCATTGATCTTTGTAAGTTTTCACTTTTTTTAGTTCCAGACTCTGATTTTAAAGACACTATATGCATTAAGCGTATCAAAAACATTTCAATTGATAAATTTTGATTAGATACAATATCTAACTCCGCTATTGTTTTAATTGTGAATTGCCAAAAAAGTATTAATACTTGATTATCGACTTTACTGGATATTTCTTTAATTCTGTTAAAATCTGTATCGTTAAGAGAAAAATTTGTACTTTCTAATGTTAAGGCATTTATATTCTTAAAGTAATAAATCAATTCTATAAAATCATTTATGAAAACTTTGGGTTCTACACCTTGATCATAAATCTTTCTATAAATCTCAATTACTTTTTTTTCTTCACCTCTAAGAATTAATTCAAACATATCAATTAGTTGCGATTTATCAAAAAAACCAAAAATCTTTTGAGCTGAATTTAAATCTAATTCTTTATTTTCTTCAATGCTCAATATGCCCCTATCTAATAATGATAAGGCATCTCTTACTGATCCTTCTGATATTTTAACAATTAATTTTATAGCTTCATCTGAGACTTTGCCATTTTCTTTATCTTTTATTTCTTTAATAAAATTAAATAATTCAGATGATTTAATTCTTGGTAAGTCAAATCTTTGACATCTAGATACTACTGTTACAGGGATCTTTTTTATTTCAGTAGTAGCGAAAATAAATTTCAAATATTCCGGTGGCTCTTCTAATGTTTTCAACAAAGCATTAAAGGCTTGTTTACTTAACATATGAACTTCATCAATTATAAATATTTTATATTTGGAAGATGTTGGGCCATATCTTGAGAATTCAATTAAATCCCTTACGTCATCAACTCCAGTTTTGCTGGCTGCATCCATCTCCAAAACATCAATATGACTTGAATTGGTAATTGCATCACAATTTTCACATAAATTGTCTTCACATAAATTATCTACATTATTCTTACAATTAAGAGATTTAGCTACAATTCTTGCAATCGTTGTTTTACCGACACCACGTATTCCTGTAAACAAATAAGCATTTGGAATTTTATTAAGTTTAATTGAATTAATTATTGTTTCAGCAACAATATCTTGTCCTATTAAATCCTTAAATTTTTGAGGCCTATATTTTAAAGCTAAAACTTTAGATTTTTTGTTCATCATAAATCCCTAGGAGACTAGACCCGTCAAACTGTCATTACGATTGCTGAGTTTCCTCTCTGGTCGGGTTCATGCAGCAAACGCCCTAGCCTCCAGAACTATTATAGCAGTAATAATTTCTAATCTACAAGAAAAGATTAAAATTTATTTTTCTCTTATTTTGTCAGCTTCAAAAACACCTAGGACGTGAAAATCTTGACAATGTAATCCCAATTCTTCTAAAGATTTTTGAACTTTTGAATCTTCTATATGACCATCGAGATCACACAAAAAAAAAAAAGAGTCGAATGTATTTTTTTCAGGATAACTTTGTAATTTTGTTAAATTAACTCCATTAATAGCAAATCCACCTAAAGATTGATATAGGGCAGCTGGTTTACTTTTTAACTTAAATAAAAAAGATGTAATATAT
>Ga0315315_10005180_pt1 | contig 12030 bp, 9 predicted proteins | sample M140m3416metaG_FD_203699 | JGI IMG/M metagenome (GOLD analysis project Ga0315315, IMG submission 203699) | Ammonia-oxidizing marine archaeal communities from Monterey Bay, California, United States - M1 40m 3416 | ecosystem: Environmental > Aquatic > Marine > Intertidal zone | place: USA...
GCCAGCCTTTAGAGCGCCAACTATTGATTCGATAACAGAATCGACGGCACTACCCGCATCAGTTTTGGAGAGCCCCGAACTATCGGCGACTTTTGTAATTAGTTCGTTTTTATTCACGCTATGCCCCTTCCAGTATCCTTTAGAAATTGAACCCACTAAAACAATTTTCAGCTGGCTAACTCATTCAGTTTAAATCGGTGGGTAGCCTTGCGTCAATGTAAGGATAGCAGAATTTCCTATTTTTTTACCCTTCTCTAGATAAAAACAATGTGTCTTCAAAAATAAACACGACTTTGCGCCCATTCTTCGATTTTCAGTCTGATTTTTTAATGTTTAACGACCTCCTCTTGCACGTGTTCTTCCGGCTTATTAATAGGGGTGCTGGCATTATCCTCTCCCAAGCTAACCGGGACTGGCTCAGTAGCCAAAGCGTGTGATATGACCTCATCAGCAACAGTAACAGGAATTATCGTTAAGCCCTTCTTGACGTTATCCGGAATATCCGCGAGATCTTTCTCATTTTCCTTTGGGATAAGAACTGTTTTAAGCCCGCCCCTCAACGCGGCTAACAGTTTTTCTTTCAGTCCTCCAATGGGCAAAACTCTACCCCTAAGAGTTATCTCACCGGTCATAGCGACATCACGCCTCACAGGTATTTCTGTCAGAACTGAGACAATCGACGTAACCATAGCAACGCCTGCAGAGGGACCATCTTTGGGGGTTGCTCCTTCAGGCACATGCACGTGGATATCCTTCTCCTCTAAGGTTTTCGGTCTTATCCCAAATGAAGCAGCGCGCGATTTAACAAAACTCTCTGCCGCTTGAACAGATTCTTTCATTACGTCGCCAAGCTTCCCAGTTGATGTTACCTTGCCCTTGCCCGGAACCGTAACTGACTCTATTGACAACAGTTCGCCCCCTACCTCCGTCCAAGCTAGGCCAGTAGTAACTCCAACCAAATCACTATCCTCTGTTTCGCCAAATCTAAATTTTTTCACTCCCGAAAATTTCTCTAAATTTTTCTTGGTGATTTTTAATTGCTTAACTTTCTTCATCAGTATTTCTTTTACTGACTTTCTCGCTAAATTGGCAATTTCCCGTTCTAGATTGCGAACTCCGGCCTCTCGAGTGTAATAGCGAATTAAGTCTCTCAAGGCATCGTCTGATATGCTCCATTCGGAATCTAGCAATCCGTGCTGATCCCTTTGTTTCCCTATTAAATGTTTTTTTGCAATCTCAACTTTCTCATCTTCGGTATAACCAGATAGTCGAATTATCTCCATACGGTCTAGCAATGGCTGCGCCATCCGCAAGGTATTGGCTGTTGTAACAAACATCACATCTGAGAGGTCGTAGTCTATCTCCAGGTAGTGATCCTGAAAACTACTATTCTGCTCTGGATCAAGAACTTCTAAAAGTGCCGAGGACGGATCGCCCCGATAATCGTTTCCTAACTTGTCTATTTCATCTAATAAAAATAATGGGTTCGACGTTTTAGCCTTTTTCATCCCTTGAATTACTTTTCCGGGAAGAGAACCTATGTACGTCCGTCTATGCCCTCGAACCTCGGCTTCATCCCGAACTCCGCCCAATGACATTCTAACAAAGCTACGTCCTGTTGATTCTGCAATAGATTTTCCAAGTGAGGTTTTACCAACACCGGGAGGGCCAACTAAACATAAAATGGGACCTTTTACTTTACCCGTTCTAAGTTGGACCGCGAGATATTCCAATATACGTTCTTTGACTTTTTCGAGACCATGATGATCACGGTCTAGAATATTCTGAGCAACAGAGAGATCTTTTTTTACCCTCGACCGTTTTTTCCAAGGGATACTAACCATCCAATCGAGATAATTACGGACGACAGTTGCTTCTGCTGACATTTGGCTCATATTCCTAAGTTTCTTCAACTCAGCCAACGCCTTTTCCCGAGCCTCTTTAGAGAATTTTGTTTTTGCGATTTTTTCTGACAGTTCCGCTAATTCGTCCCCGCCGTCTTCGTTATCACCCAATTCTTTCTGAATCGCTTTCATTTGCTCATTGAGGTAATATTCCCTTTGAGTTTTCTCCATTTGTCTCTTGACGCGGTTTCGAATTCGCTTCTCAACCTGCAAAACGCCGATCTCACCCTCCATATGGCTGAAAATTTTCTCCAATCGCTCCGAAATTGAACCCAATTCGAGAAGTTCCTGTTTCTCCTGAATCTTCACCGCAATATGAGATGCTATTGTGTCTGCCAATTTACTAGCATCATCGATCTGGTTAACTGACACCAATACTTCTGGAGGGATTTTCTTGTTCAGTTTTATATACTGCTCAAATTGTGTCACAACAGCTCGTGAAAGAGCTTTTTGTTCCTGGCTATCATCGTTACGATCTTCAACTTTTTCTGCTTCAGCCTCAAAAAATTTATCGTTATCTAAATATTTTTTGATTTTTGCTCGATGCGTGCCCTCCACCAATACCTTGACCGTGCCATCTGGTAATTTTAGCAATTGGAGTATAGTTCCGATCGTTCCTATCTCAAACACATCGTCATAGCTAGGGTCGTCAACGCCTGCATTTTTTTGGGTAGCCAAAAATACCTGCTTGTCCTCTTGCATCACATCTTCTAATGCATTTATTGACTTCTCTCTGCCAACAAATAAAGGAACTATCATGTGCGGAAATACTACAATATCCCGCAAAGGTAAAACAGGATAAGTCGAAGTTTCTTCAGTCATAGGATCAGCAGCCCTTTTTCTAGCTTTTAACGGGTGGTCTCAAGTCTAAAAACCTGTCCACACTAGATAGTTGGCCTCGTCTTGATAAAAAATCAAGATCTAGAAAAGTTTTCTGTAAAAAAATATTGAGCGCCTATGCACTTGTCTCAATTTCTTCGCGGCGTTCCGAGTGAACAGAGATAGGTTTTGAACCATGTTCAACTACGTCAGAGTTAATAATTATCTCTTCAACATCACTTTTTTCGGGCAATTCAAACATAGAATCGAGAAGTATAGCCTCTAAGATAGACCGCAGGCCGCGTGCCCCGGTTTTTCGTTCAATGGCTTTGACCGCTATGCTGCGCAACGCATCATCTCTAAACTCTAACTTAACGTCTTCCATCTCAAACAAACGTTGATATTGTTTTATCAGGGCATTTTTTGGTTTGCTTAATATATCGACCAGAGCATCTTCATCTAAATCTTCCAAGGTTGCCAAAACTGGCAGCCTTCCAACGAACTCTGGTATCAAACCAAATTTTAAAAGATCCTCTGGTTCCACATCCTGTAAAATTTCACCAGTTTTTCTATCATCTGGTGAGTTTACGTCTGCATTAAATCCTATTGACGATCCTTGCCCGCGATCGGCGATAATCTTATCCAGACCAGCAAACGCACCGCCACATATAAATAGAATGTTAGTTGTATCAACCTGCAAAAACTCCTGTTGAGGATGCTTGCGTCCACCTTGGGGAGGTACGCTAGCGATTGTTCCCTCCATTATTTTCAGTAATGCCTGCTGAACACCCTCTCCCGAAACATCTCTTGTGATCGATGGGTTATCTGACTTACGACTAATTTTATCGACTTCATCAATATACACAATGCCTCTCTGCGCTCTTTCCACGTTATAATCTGCTGCCTGGAGAAGCTTAAGAATTATATTTTCAACATCCTCACCCACATATCCGGCTTCTGTGAGGGTTGTTGCGTCAGCCATAGTAAAAGGAACATCTATTATTCTTGCTAAGGTCTGTGCCAGTAGGGTTTTACCACAGCCTGTTGGTCCTACTAAAAGTATATTTGACTTCGCTAATTCCACATCGCCAGCTTTTTCATCATGCGCCAATCTTTTATAGTGATTGTGAACTGCTACCGATAAAATACGCTTTGCAAAGGGTTGTCCGATAACATAATCATTCAGTACATCGTAAATGACTTGCGGCGTTGGTACCCCATCCTGATCTCTCACCAACGTTGACTTATTTTCTTCACGGATTATGTCCATGCATAATTCAACACATTCATCGCAGATAAAAACTGTCGGCCCCGCAATTAATTTTCGAACCTCATGCTGACTTTTTCCGCAAAACGAACAATATAGCGTATTTTTTGAGTCTCCACCGTTATTGTTAGTAGTATTCGACTTATCCATTTTCCAGATCCGCAACAATTCCCTTATCAGTCAATTATCAACTGATAATTAATTTTAAACAAGGCCTTTAATTTGATTAGCCAATAATCGCCGATTTCACAATTAGAAATAATTCAAGGCGCATATTTAATTGATCACTAAAATTTACTTCGTTGTTTCGACTGGTCGTTTGTCAACAACTTCGTCGATCAATCCAAATGATTGGGCCTCTTTTGGAGTAAGAAAATTATCGCGCTCCATAGCACTTTCAATTTTACTAAGTTTTTGACCGGTATGCTTGACGTAAATCTCATTAAGCCGGGCGCGTGTTGAGAGTATTTCTTTAGCGTGTATTTCAATATCAGTGGCTTGACCTTGGAAACCACCTGACGGCTGGTGGATCATGACCTTTGAATTTGGGAGTGAATATCTCTTCCCTTTCGCGCCTGCCGTTAACAGTAAAGAACCCATCGATGCAGCTTGTCCGATACATACTGTCGATATGTCCGGCCGAATATACTCCATAGTGTCATACATAGCTAATCCCGAGGTGACGATACCACCTGGAGAATTTATATACATAGAAATATCTTTTGCAGGGTTATCTGCCTCCAAAAAAAGTAATTGGGCACAAACTACGCTGGATACAGCATCGTCAATTGGACCAATCACAAAGATGATTCGCTCCTTTAATAGGCGTGAGTATATGTCAAATGCACGCTCTCCACGATTGGTTTGTTCAACAACCATAGGGATCAAACTACTCATATGTAACTCCTGGGAATTAGACATTTTAACGAATCTCATTCATCAATTAACTGGTTCATAGTCTTCTCTGTTGAGAAAAAATTAATGATTACTTTTTATCTTTTTTCGCTTCTGCTGCCTTTTTCTTAGGCTTTGCTTTTTTCGCTGGTTTTTTCTTTGATTTCTCTGACGGTTGATCAAGCGCTTCTTCTGGTGGTGACATTAATTGTTCCGGAGAAACTGTCTTTTCTGTTACTGTTGCCATTTCTGTAATAAAATCAACGATTTTATCTTCAAATATGGGAGCCCTGATACTTGCCATAGCCTCAGGGTTTTTCTGATATAGTTCCATTATTTGTTGTTCTTGTCCTGGGTAGCGCGATACTTCTTTGAATAAAGCGCTTTTTACTTCATCCTCCGTGACCTCTATATTGTTCAGCCTACCGACTTCTTGCAGCAATAAACCTAATCTCACTCGGCGTTCAGCAATTTTCCGATATTCCTCCTTATCTTCTTCCGATAGGCTAGCATCCGGTGCCGTTTGTTCTTGAGTTTGTTCTTGGGATTGCTGGACTGACGGCTGATTTATTGCCCTACAAATAGATTCATATTCTTGATCAGCCATCCCCTTTGGTACATCGAACGTTTTCCCTTCTTCTAGTATATCAAGAAGTTCCCGCTTAAGTTGAGCTCTAGAGGCCTGACTTAATTCTTGTTCTAATTGCCCCTTCAACGCGCCCTTCAATGCTGCCAGGTCGTCCAGGCCAAAAAGTTTTGCGAATTCGTCATTTATTTCAATGGGTGATGTTTCTCTGATCTCAATTAATTTGGTATCGAAAACGGCATCCTGCCCTGCCAAGGTTGGTTGACTGTATGGTTCAGGAAACGTCACTTTCACTTTGATAGACGACCCAGCTTTTTTTCCGACTAATTGCTCTTCAAAACCAGGAATAAATTGATTCGAACCCAATTCGAGCTGGTGTCCTTCTGCGCTACCACCATCAAAAGGCTCGCCTTTGACTGAGCCTTTAAAGTCGATCACTACAATATCGCCAATTTTAGAGGCCCGCTTGGTTTTTATGGGCTCCGACCCTTTGTGCTGATCTGCTAATTTTCCCAAAGCTTCATTAATCTCTTTATCGCCCGGGGTCGCCACTAGCTTTTCTATAGCTATCGCTGAAAAATCGATCGGATCAATTTCTGGCATCAATTCAACAGTCAGACTGAATTCAAGGTCTTTACCCTCTTCGAAAGAAGTTACCTCAATCGATGGCTGCAACGCAGGCCGCAATCCCCTATCATCCAAAGTTTTTTGAGACGAATCGTTTACTGATTTTTCTAAAACCTCGCCCAAAACAGATTGCCCAAATCTCTTTTTCACCAACTGCGTTGGAACTTTTCCCGGCCTGAAACCCGGCAATCTGAGCGTAGGAGCGAGCTCACTTAAACGTTCATTTATTTTTGTGTCTATATCATTAGCCGATATAACTACTTTGAATTCGCGCTTTAAGCCCTCAGTGAGCGTCTCTGTAACATTCATTTTCTTATTCCGATCTTATTCACACTGACCTCTATGGAAAAGGCTATCATACCTATGCAGTCAATTAATATTCCATGTGTTGCTTCAAAATTAACACGTAATAAAACTAACTGATATATCTTGGTGCGGGTGAAGGGACTTGAACCCCCACGGCTTTCGCCACCAGAACCTAAATCTGGCGTGTCTACCAATTCCACCACACCCGCACATTGCAAACTGCCACCCTGTTTTACTTGTAAAAATTCCAGACGACAACTAGTTAGATATCCGGCATGGCTAACGGATGCTTGCTGATACGTCAATAACTGTTGAAAAAAAAACAATCTAACCGCGAAGAATAGAACGCACTAATGCTGACTGCGCTACCATTTTTTCGGACTCATAAGAGGAACTGTTATCTTTGATGTCCCGTAAATTATACAAATAATTTACCATTAAACCAAAGGACTGCTCTCTTCCCCTTGCTGAATTGTCCGCATCCCAATTAATTCTCTCTATTCGAGCGCCATTTGATAGATGAAAATGGCCCACCGGATCACGAACCCTTCCGTTCTTTCCCTTTGCAGTTACCAGATAAATCGCCGCTAATTTAATAAAAAAGTCGCTAAGTTCTTTATCTATCTCAGAACAATCACTTGTCCTTTGTTGTATATGACCGAAAACATCAGTCAGAATTCCTTCATCTGTCTGAGCATCGGTGTACGGGCTCAGTTTTTTCTTATCAATCTTTGTCAACAATCCACTAGCATCTTCTTTTACTTGATTGGAAAACCATTTCGAAAAACCTGGGATTGGAGAAAGTGTAGAGAAAGCTCTCAGATTAGGAAGTTCTTTACTGAGCTCTTCAACGACCTGTTTTATCAGAAAATTACCAAAGCTAATGCCATCTAAGCCTCTTTGGGCATTTGATATAGAATAAAAAATTGCTGTATTTGCCTCTGTGGGGTCGACGGCAGGCTTAGTTTCATCTAGCAACTCCGAGACGTTCTGCGAAATGCCGTCAACGAGCGCCACTTGAACAAAAATCAACGGTTCATTGGGCATATTAGGGTGAAAAAATGCATAACAACGACGATCCACGTCGAGCCTATTCTTCATGTCATCCCATGACTTTATAGCGTGAACAGATTCATAAGCTATGAGTTTCTCCAAAAGAGACGCCGGGGAATCCCAGTCGATCCGCACCAATTCCAATAAGCCAATATCAAACCAAGCCGATAGCATGAGCCTTAAATCACCTGATAAATAGGTCAAGGCCTTTTCTTTCGCTTGCAATGAGAGCATTTCCGCTCGCATATCAACTAAAAATTTAACTCCCTCTGGAAGCGTAGTGAGTCTACCTATTAGGCTGCGCCATCTGGGCTCTAAAGCTCTACGCAGCTTTTCCTCTGCTAACGATCTTTCCAGCTCTGAGCTACCTGCTTGTTTAATAGAGTCGATTGACGCATCAACCTTATGCCTGTCTACTCCATACCTTTTGCCCAACTCGATTAGAAAATTACGGCGTCCGTCTGTATTTAATCTGATATAAACTTGGCCAATCTCGGCAGCTTGACTTCTTAGTGAGGCTTCGTCGCCAATCCCATCAATACATTTATTAACTTTATCGAATACCTTTTCCAAATCTTCCGGCGGCAATTCAGGTCGCGGGCCACCATGAAGATAACTAAGGGTTGAGTTGGAAACCCCTCCCCAGACGCGCCACAAATTGTTAAGCGTACGATCTAAAATACCGGCTTTCATAATATCAAATCCTTGGCATCACAGATTACAACTTTCATGGTACCGGAGTATAATAGGAGTAATTATTTGGAAACTCGGATTAATAACAAAGTGCCATGATTTTATTTTAATAAAAAAAATGGGGCGAGTGATGGGACTTGAACCCACGGCTTCCAGAATCACAATCTGGCGCTCTAACCACCTGAGCTACACCCGCCATATTTTAATCTTTTAACTAATGGACCTTCGTACGTCAGTCAACCAAAATGGGTAGCTAACCTAGAAGCCGCCTCATCCAAAATAGAATCCTTTTTTGCAAAGCAAAACCGGATAAAATTTTTTGGGGCATTGGACTGGAAGAACGCGCTCACTGGAACGGCTGTCACACCTGCTTCAGTTGTTATATACTTGCAAAAATCTATGTCCGTACCTCTGAACCCCGTATCGGTAATATCAACAAAAAGAAAATAAGAGCCCTCGCAAGCAATGGGGGTGAACCCTGCAATTTCATTAAGAGAATTTGCTAGTCTATCGCGTTTGGCTTGCATTTCGCTATTTAAATTTTCAAAATAGTCATCATCTTGGCTCAAGCCAAAAGCAACTGCCAGTTGTAAATTTGGGGCTGTTGTAAACACCAAAAACTGATGCGCTTTTGCAATAGCTTTTATCAATTCATGACTGCCTGTCAGATAACCTACTTTCCATCCGGTCAAAGAGAATGTTTTTCCAGCCGAGCTTATTCGAACGGTTCTATCCCTCATCCCAGGAAGCGTCATAAGCGATATATGTTCCTTCCCATCAAACACCATATGTTCATAAACTTCGTCACAAATAGCGATTGCATCGAATTCTTGCACCAAACCAGCAATCAATTTTAACTCTTCAAGATTATAAACCTTAGAAGCCGGGTTTTGGGGCGTGTTGAGTAAAAGTAATTTAGTTTTTGCAGAGAACGCAGCACGAAGCTGTTCAGGATCTAAGCTCCAATCGGGAGGCCTGATTGTAACCATCTTTGGAATACCTCCTGCACGTTTTATTATTGGTAAATAGCAATCGTAAAGCGGCTCAATCAAAACGACTTCATCACCAGGGTTAAGAAGCCCAAAAAAACACGCCGCCAAACCCTCCGTCGCTCCAGTGGAGATCATAGTCTCAGTTTCCCAATCGACATCGATTCCATAAAACCGCCGATTGTGACCGGCGACTGCTTGTCTTAATTCTGGAACGCCCATCATAGGGGGATACTGATTTGGCGGGGAATAAAGCGAATTTGCTGCCTTTTCTAAAACATTTTTTGGTCCGACCCCATCAGGAAACCCCTGCCCCAGATTTATAGAATTGTGTTCTAGTGCCAAACGCGACATGACCTCAAAAACGGTCGTCCCGAATTCTCCTAGGACCTTGTTTTTCAATTTCATCTTTTCGCTCCGAAAAAAAAATAAAAATTTGTTACAGTTTTTGTTGGAATCATATATATCGATCTCAATTCATATCTTAGCTTAGGTAAGCGAAACACGTAATGTCGCAAGAGCATAAAGCTTTATTTCAAGTAGCCGCAATTCCTTTTAAATATGAACCTGATTCTTTAAAAGTTTTGTTATTGACTACACGAAAAACAGGAAAGTGGATTGTGCCCAAAGGATGGCCAATCGAGGGTTTAAACTTTAGCCAGTCAGCAGAACAAGAGGCGCTAGAAGAAGCTGGTGTTAAAGGGCTCATCTCAAAAGACCCAATCGGCGACTTCATTTATCATAAAAAGATTGGCCCAAGGCGAAAGGTCACTTGTACAGTTGTAACGTATGGCCTTCATGTTACAGACCAGATGTCCGAATGGATAGAGAAAGGTCAGAGGAAAATATTATGGTGCTCGCTACTCGAAGCTTCAAAAAAAGTTAAAAACACAGGGCTTCGTGACATATTCCGAAATATTTCGACTGACCAGAGTATTTTACTGAAAAACGTGCCGCAGATTTATCAATAAAAGGTTATTTCCAGTGAACACAAAAAGAAATACGATCGATAAAGACCTGGATAAAATTGTCAGTTTGGAAAATGCAACTAAAACCGTTTCAAGCGGACTGGTAGCCCACACGTCTGCCTTTATATTTTTAGTAGCAGCCGGCTTTTTAGGGGCCTTTTTTGCAGGGGTCGAAACCGAGACTACAATAGTTGTTTTTGCCGCCGTACTGGGCGGTTATATGGCTTTAAATATAGGCGCTAATGATGTAGCCAACAATGTAGGGCCAGCCGTGGGCTCAAAAGCCATGAGTATATTCGCGGCGCTACTTATGGCTGCAGTTTTCGAAAGCGCTGGTGCGTTGTTAGCTGGCGGAGATGTTGTTTCAACAATTTCCAAGGGGATTATCGACCCAAAGCTTGTTCCAGATAACAAAATCTTTATAAACGCAATGATGGCAGCACTTTTAGCTGCGGCAATTTGGGTGAACTTCGCCACTATTGTTGGAGCGCCAGTCTCTACCACCCATTCTGTTGTCGGAGGTGTAATGGGGGCTGGAATTGCAGCGGTTGGGTTCCAACTCGTTAACTGGAACACGATGGCGGCAATCGCCGCTAGTTGGGTTATATCTCCTGTCTTGGGGGGTATTATTGCAGCTTCATTTCTTGCATTTATCAAGATCAACCTTATTTACCAAGAGAATAAAATAGCAGCAGCAAACCGCTGGATACCAATGTTAGTCGCAATAATGGCATCGGCATTTGCTTGTTACCTTTCCATCAAGGGACTGAAGCGCGTATGGAAGCCAGAATTAGAAATAGTCGCCTTGGTTGGCATCATTACATTTGTTGTGGTTTGGCTGATAATGAATCCACTTATAAAACGACAATCAGATGGAATGGAAAATAGAAATCGCTCTCTAAGAACCTTATTTAAAATACCGTTGATTTGTTCTGCAGCATTACTGTCATTCGCTCATGGAGCAAATGATGTGGCCAACGCCATCGGTCCCCTGGCCGCAATCCTACATAGCGTTGAAATGGGCACGATAACGGCAAAAGCGTTAATACCGAATTGGGTAATGATAATAGGAGCTTTTGGAATTAGCTTGGGCTTGTTTTTGTATGGCCCCAAACTGATACGAATGGTTGGCAACCAGATCACCAAAATGAATCCTATGCGGGCGTACTGTGTCGCCCTATCGGCGGCAATCACTGTAATTATGGCGTCTTGGCTTGGGCTACCCGTTAGCTCCACTCATATTGCCGTAGGAGCTGTCTTTGGAGTTGGTTTCTACAGAGAATATTTTATACGCAATAGTAAAGTCAGAAAAAAAATCGTCTCCAAAACAACTGCTTCAAACACAATAAAGAAAGAACCATCAGCACAAAGAGATATGAAATATCGGAGATTAGTTAGACGATCGCATTTTCTTACCATTATTGCTGCATGGGTAATTACTGTTCCTGCGGCAGCTATACTTTCGGCACTTATCTTTTTGGGAATGGCAGCAATTAATTAATAGGCCAGTCAATTATCAATCAAAATATTAACACTATATAATTTTATAGTTTTTTAACAGCGCTATTTTGCAAGTGTTTTTTTTAAGAATTTGCAGTTTTCCAAGGAGAAACCGGGTAATCCAAAAAAACAATATACCGAGAAACCAGAGTGCTATATTATTTTTAAAATAAGTTGTTAATAAATGGAAGAAATTGATGGCTATGTTAGCTGACCGAATGAATCACCTTGGAACAGAAACAGCATTTGAAGTTATGGCACGCGCCAATGCACTTGAGGCGGAAGGTAGAGAGATTATAAATTTAGGGATAGGTCAGCCTGATTTCAAAACGCCAGAACACATCGTTGAGGCTGCTGTTAAGGCACTTCACGATGGACATCATGGTTACACACCAGCTAATGGTATTCCGCGTTTGAGGGAAGC
>Ga0315315_10005182_pt1 | contig 12029 bp, 5 predicted proteins | sample M140m3416metaG_FD_203699 | JGI IMG/M metagenome (GOLD analysis project Ga0315315, IMG submission 203699) | Ammonia-oxidizing marine archaeal communities from Monterey Bay, California, United States - M1 40m 3416 | ecosystem: Environmental > Aquatic > Marine > Intertidal zone | place: USA...
GCCACACCCATTGTTGCGTGCCACTAAGCCCTGCCGATGAAGGCATGTCAGGCCGTTTGGGATCATCGCCATCGGTGGCTTTAATGCCAGTATCAGCAGCACCAGTAGCACCAGTATCAGCAGCACCAGTAGCACCAGTATCAGTACTACCAGTAGCACCAGTATCAGTACTACCAGTGCTAGTAGCGAGAAGTTCGGCAACCCTGACCTCAGCAGCTAAAGTTTTTCTCCCAATGACGCCATCAACGTCAAGCAAGGGTTCACCGGCTTCAGCCAATACTTCATTAAGCTCAGCCTGTTTAGCCATGTTGGCTTGAACAGCAGAATTTGCCATACCACCCGCAGAAAAATCTTCTATAAAACTCATTACGCTACAAATCCAAACATCCGACCAACATCATCGGCAATAGTACGAGCCTCATCATTAGCATTCTTAGTAGTCTGCCACTCAGCAGTACCACGAATCAACTCATTAGCTTCCGTAAACGTCATAGTCCTACTCCCAGTCTCATTATCAGGCATACCCGACGCTATCTGGTTAAACAAACTCTCATCCGAACCCATAAAATCCACTTGACGCTCCAACAAAGCCGAAGCCTTAGAAGAATACGGAGCGAAATACTGGGCCGGAGTCATACCCCGATCAATCAAACCACCCAACGTAGGGAACCTTTCCTTAGCTGTCTCCGCTAGCTGTTCTTTCAACATAAGCATATTCTGCTGAGGGTCATCTGATTGGTAAACCCCTAACACATAATCGTCTAAAGATTTTTCGTCAATCCCAATCATGTATTGCGAAGCCATGTTCTTGATAGAAGTTTCGTAAGAACCTAACAAACCTGTACCAGCGCCGTCCGCACCTGTGAAAGTAGCGAAGTCTAATTCAACCGAAGACAAAGTTTGTCGAATATCTTGCAAAGACATCCCTGTGCGTTTAGCCGTTTTAGCTAAAGCCAACTGCTGAGCTTCAGTCATCTCATCGGACAAACCTAAAGCTTCAAGCTGCCCCGAAATATAATCAAGTTCTGTTTTAACTATTTCTTTACGACGCAAAGTAAAGTCGTCGTTTAATGCACCGCTAGGAGCAGCAGCGTCCCAATCTAAATCAAACTGCTGCATTGTTTCGTTAGTGTTCGCGTACCATTCTGTTTCCGCAAACGCCGCTTCGATTTCTCTAGGGTTTGTTAACCCTTCGTCTTTAATATATTGAAGAACATTGATAGGCGCATCTAACCCTAAGCGATCCAAGATCACTGGGTCGCTTATCATCATGTCTTCACGAGGCTCATCTGTGCCTGGTTTGAAGAAAAAGAAACGGTAACCGAACTGTGACGCTACATCGAAAGTATCTCCGATAGCGTCTAGCTGGGCGTTGAAACCTTCTGGAGTAGACTGTCCACCACCTGAGACATCATCATCACCAAGGGCGCCAACTGGGTCAACACCGCCAACTTCGCTAAGCTCAGGAAGCATCGAAGCATCAGCCGCAGCGAAAGCATCCGCATTTGCGAGACGGTCAGCGTCCATTTCGGCTTGGGTGAGAGGTGTTTCTCCTAAGATCTCAGCGCCTAAGAACGCTTCTTCTTCGGCAGATACGTCTGGTTGCGGAAGGGCAGCTATCTCCGCATCTTCGATTCTTGGCTCCCTTATTGCAGGGGCAACTTCTTTTCGCGGTTTACCAAAATTAGAGCGATCAAATTCTTCATCTTCTTTAGAAGAAACTAATCCTTTTTGAGAACTTGCGAGCCATCTATCCGCTTCATCAGAAAGAAGCTTATTAATAGAATTCCTATCTGAATCTAAATTAGTGAGACTTTTAATAGAATCTTCTTCAAGGTATTGAACAATCCCGCCAATGTTTCCCCGTGTACTTTCAACCAACAAATTTTCTGTTTTATCAGCAAGATCAGTTAAAGTAGCTTGGGTCTTGTTTTCTTCCTCAATAAACTTTGAAGCATTAGCAAATATCGTAGACGTGAATTCGATTTGGCTATTTAGCTCATCTGCGATTTCGTCCCAGTCTGTCCCTTCAATGTGATTCTTAATGTTAATTTCAGATAAATCGACTTTGAATTCTTTTTCTAAATCATCAATAATTAACTGAATCCCTTTAGGCTTTCCGTTCCAAGTCGTAACAGTGCTACCAGAAACTGGCGATCCTAAATTCTTTCTTAAAGAGGCAAGAGCTTTTTCTGCATTGTTATTATACTCTGTAACTTTTTCAACAGTTTCTCTAGCGGCATCAGCCGGAACATAAGTGCTTGTTGTGTCACCTTTAGCTATCAACTTGCCAATATTAAAGTTAGGGCTTTTAGTTAAAAATTCGCTTACAGCCCCTTCAACTCCTAAAAACGTTTCTGTTTCTTGTTCACTTATCTCAGTGTCTCTTGTCTTCAAATCCGCAGAAAGTTTTTTTAATTGGCTTAATTTGTTTTTAACATCTTCGACTATTAAACGTGAAGCTTCATTTTCTTGCCCAGTAATGATTTGATTGTTTGAAGACAAATCTCCTTCTAGCTGTGCAAGCGCTCTTTCTGCTTTAGAACCTTTAGGATCTAAAATGCCTGCTTTCATTAACTGTTCTTGGATGCCTTTTATTGCCTCGTTAATATAATCTTCGTCGATAACTAGACGGCCTTTACTATTTTTTTTGTAAGACTTAGCCATTATCTCATTCCTAACGCAGACATAGCTAACGCAGCAGCATTCGAATACTCCATACCGCTAGCTCTTTTTGGATCTGCCGCTTTAGCCGCCTCAACCGCTCGGCCTGCAACATTTATTTCTTGACCACTTAAACCGCTAGACTGAGCAGCATAAATTCCGCTAACGAAACTGTTAAGCTCTTCTGCTTTAGCGCTCCGGCCTAACGTTCTTTGGAAATATGTTTCTGCCGATAATTCCAAACCAGCCCGATCCATATATCTAACGTTAGGTTTATTCTCATCTAACTTAGCTAACACACTTTCAACAGTCGGATCTGCCCGGTCTGACAAACCTTGATCGAAACTAGGCAACTGGTCACGCCGCCCAATCAAAGCAGCGTCCGCAGCACGAGCCAAACCTATTTCCAACATTCCCTGAATCACATAAGGTTCGTAAATGTCGTCAATGCTTTCTAACCCAAAGTTGTCGCCCCAACCTTCTAGATACATAGCTAAAGCGTAAGACTCTTGCTCTGCTTGTTCCATAGCAGCAAACTCTTGGATATAAGCAGATTGTGTAATTTCTTCTATTTCTGGTTCTGCTAAATCCTGTATAAATCTGTCAGAAGGATCTTCGCCTTGATAAACTTTTTCGTCAGTTTCTCGGAACCCAACTACCGGATTGTTAGTCGGTGAATAAGGGCCGTAGCCTGAAGGAGAGAACCCGCTAGCAAAAGCCTTGTTTTGCATAGCAATAGCATCTTCGTTTAACATTAGTTTGTTCTCCAAGTAGTTTCGTCTACTGAATCTTGATTTAGATAATGATCAAAAATATCTTGAAACTCAATAATCTGTCTATAATCCATTCGTATAAACTCCCACATCTCAGCTAAATCTTGATTCTTGGTAGAGCTAAGAGAAGCAGACCCGCCAGCTTTCCGACGATTCTCAAGTTCTTGAGATATAGTTTGACGATCATCCATATAATCTTTGAGTATTTGTATGTCTCCTCTTTGCATCAGAGTATCGTCTGAAGTAACGGCTCTTAAAGCTTCAAACTTTGTTTTGTCTTTCAAATTATCTCTAACATTGAACTCACGCCACCACGCAGGATGCTCTGCCTCGATCTGAGATAACTCCCACTGATACAAACTTTTAAGATCTTGATTAGATTTAGCGTTAATAGAAGGAGAAGCTCCTTGCTTCCTACGTGACATAAGCTCTTCGTTGCGAATATCTATCAAATTCCGATACTTTGCCCAGCCTTCTTTAACGTCAGGACCTTCAACAAAGTCTTCTAACGGAACCCGTTGACGTTGCTTAGTAGGAGACCCAGGAGAAATAGACTCAGATTGTTGACGGCGATAAACCGCTTCGTTAAACCGCTGGACTTCGAGACTGCCCACAGACCCAGTAATCAAACGGCCAACAGTAGGATACGATTCGATCAAAGGACGATACTCTTGAAACGTTTCCCAACTTTCAATAGTTGGAGCTACTCCGTTACCGTTGCTAGTTGTGCGTTGCATAACCGCAAACATTTCTGCGCCGTTCTCTTCCACAAAAATATCGTCAGCAGTAGAATAATCTGCCTCTCTCAAAGCACGATATTGATCAATGTAAAATTGATAAGGAGATTCTACTAACATCGACGTAGGCAACACCATTGAAGCAAACGCACGAGCAGCCAAAAGAGAACGAGCTTCGTCTCTAATGTTTTGCATCATCTGGTTTTGTAGAAGAGGAGTGCCAAGCATTTCAGCGTAACGATTAGGATATTGAACATCTCCGTCGTTTACAGCAGGTTCGTCTCTCAGCCTAACCATATGATCTCGCGCCAAGTTAAGAACTATACGCTCTTGCTCGTCGCTTCCCATCGCTGCGCCTTTAGCTCTTTTCATCCAAGCAGGACCTAGTTGTCCAACAACTCTTTTAGCAGCGCTATCTCCTTGAGGCAGCCCGTAAGGCCACATAAATTCCATTGCTTCTTCTAAAGTAGGCTCAACCACCGCTATCTCAGTAATAGGAATAGTTACAAGAGGCCCGAACCCAGGGCCGCCTGAAGAAAGCATAGACATTGCGTCTTGACTAAACTTTAATTGTTGCCCAATAAACGGTTTAGTAAGAAAGCCAGAGAAACCTTTCATCTCAGGGACACGCAGCACCATCCAACGGGCACCGGTTTCTTCGTCTTCAGTAATTGGGATAGAGTTAAAGTTGTCTAACACTCGCGCAACATAAGCAGGATTCTCGCGAGCTATGTTCCCCCATCGAGAAATCACTTCTTGCCAAGCCCCGAGGAAAGGCATAAAGTTAGAGAGGACTTCTTGCATCCGAGTAGATTCAGTAAGGTCGTAAAGAAGATACCTGACATCCGCTAAAGCTTTGTCTCTAGCGTTAGATTCTAATTTGTTAACAATCTTTTGTAAATCTTCGCCTTGTAACCTGTAATTGTTTGTCCCAGGTATCAAATATTGGGTAAGGGTACGTGCCATTTCCGTTTCGAAAGACGCACGGAAATAAGGCAACCGGCTTAGATGATCTGTAGGCAATGTAGCTAAAACGTTGAAAGCTCCTTGAGTGAATTCTTGGAGCCTTCCTGTTGACAAAGGTTTAGTAGAAACGCCTTGCAACTGGCCGACTGTAGTTCCCATGTCTATGTCTGTAGCGTTTACTTTTGCTTGATCTGCTTTGCTTAGAGTGCTTCGGGCAGCAGAAGCTTCGTCCCACGTAACGTTTTTCCCGGCTGTGGAACCAGCGGGAGTTGCCATGCGAGCGCGTAGCCCATCAAAGTTGTTGATAGCTTTTTTGCCGTCATCTAAATAACGGGGAAGTATGCCGTTAACTGTGCCTAAAGCTGCTTGAATTAAAGCGTTAACGCTTTCAGGATTATCGCTTACTTGCAAAGCATCTAAAACTTGTCTACCTGGGCTTGTGCCAAAAAACTCTAGAAGACTTTCAGCATGAGCGCCTTCATTATCAAAAGCGTTAGACCACAACTTTTCGAGATACTGGTTGTTAGGAGACTCAACGTCTCCTTCAACTTTCCATTGCCTGTTGGTAGTAGTGCCCCATTGATTAGCAAAATCAGGTTCAATCTCAGAAACGTTTCGCCACCCTGCGCCTGTTTCCGTTCTTGTACGAACTTTAGTTGAAGAACCTTTCAACAAAGCACTTGCACTTCTGTCGGCACTCACACGAGCGTTTAACACTTCTCGCGGGATATCGTCTTCCCCCAAAGCTTCCCGGACAAGAACCCCAGCAATCATTGTAGGTTGACGACCGGCTTGCTCTAAATGTCGGCCAGCACGGTCAGCAGTAGTTAAAGCTTTAGCTTCAAGATCTGTGTACCCATATTTTTTTAATACTTTTTTGATATGCACTTCTCGCGCATACAAAAGTTTAGCAGTGTGTTCTAACTCTAGAATTTTTTCTGCACTTGCTGGCCCTAAGTCTTTAGCTATTTCTTCTCGGGCTGCTTCCATTGCGTTATTTGCACGGGTCTTAAGATCTTGAGCAAAAGCTTCACCTATGTTGCGTTGAGCTAACCTTCTCGCTGTACGGCTTTGAGTTGCCATACCTCCCAACGCTGCACCGACTGCTCCCGCAGGACCTAACAAACCCATACCCAAAAAACCTCTAGCGGCAATACCTATTACTTTTCGGCTTCTCGAATACTCTTCATCTATCGTTTGCTTAAAAAGCTTTTCAACACTTTTTTCGTCATACTTTTCTAAATATCTTTCATAAACTTCAAAGTCACTAATTCTGTCAGGGAAATCAGGATCGCTTTCTTTTAACTTTTCTCTCATCTTTGCAATAGACTTTGCTTCAGTGTCTACCCCTCGACGTTTTAGCAACGCCACACGGAAATCAGCCGACCCTTTAATCATTGCACCAAGTTGAGGAATTGCGCCAACAACTGAAGCAACACGCAAAGCTTCATCCCCGACTACTCTCAAAGGCCACGCAGGACGCAACAAAACTGCTGGCCTCCAAGCCGACATCAAAGCGGTAGAAGCATCGCTCGCCAAACCTTGCGCTGCCCGGGGAATGTCTAAAGCTTTTTGGACATTTGGACGTTTAACATTTTTAGAATGTTGACGCAAAGCGTCTTTGACTAAATCGTATCGGGGAACAATTAAACTAGAAGCTAATTGTTTCTGATTCAAAGGCAGCGAAACGTTAGTGGCTAACCCATCTACGTCTTGATAACTAATACGGCTTCTATCGTTACTACCAAAAAACCCGCCTAAAGGTTTACCGTTTTGCAAAGTGACTTGCGCTGCGTTCAGACTGTTGTTCAATACATCTGTTAATTTAGTAGCAGCTTCAACAGAATCAGGGAACATAGTGTCAGCAATGTTTTGGTTAATTCTTGCTGTGACTTTTTGGAACATAGCAAGACGAGCGTCAGCATCTTTCAACATTGTCCAATCGCCTAACAAACGATCAGCATCAACTTCACTTAAAACACTTTTGCCGTTCCACTCGACTCGTTGAGCGTCACGAATTACTCGCTCAAACTGATTAGTAGATTGCTTAATATCATCTGCCAACATAAAACGTTGAGCAGTGTTTTCCACAAACATTTGAACTGTTCGAGTGCCTTTGACGCCTTTAGCAGCAGACTCAAACACTCGGGCAGCTACACCTACTGTACTTGACGTTGCCCTAACAGACAATGGAGCCATAATTTGTCGTTTAATTTCTGATTGGCGGAGAACAGCAAGCTCAACACCATCGTCTGCTATACGTCTAACGTCACCAAAATCTATAGCATCCATCAACCAGCTATCTAATCCTTCGTTAAGAAGCGCTGCTGTTCGAGGATCGTTAAGAGCGAAGAAACGAGAAAGAGCGTTGTCGCTTGTACCTATCAAGCTTGTAGGAGCAAGATTATCTATCTGAGCAGCGTCAAATCTAGATTTAAGATCTAACACAAAACCGAAATCCCACTCTTCTTGGCCTTGAATAAATTCTTTTAGATCAAGTTGTTCAGCGTCTATTTCTTTTCTTTTAGCGTCAAGCAATTTTATGTCTTCTGCTTGCGCTTCGCTAAACGACGCACCGCCGTCTTCTTTTTCTTTTGCAGCTTTAAGTTTTGCTTGGACTCTTGCAGTTATTGATTTAAGTTCTTCTTTGTTTTCTGCAAGTTTCTCAAGTCTTGCAGCAGGCACATCAGTTGCTCGTTTAGCTTGTGCTTCAGCAGCTTCCATAGCTTTACCCAAAGCTGTCTGATCCCCCATCATGTATTTATAATGATTAGTTCTCATAGTCTGATTTTTTGCTTGAGCCAAACCATAAGCAGTTACATCATCAATTTTTCCGTTAGTTAACTTTTTGATTTCTGTTGCTCGTTGGCTAGTTAACCGGTCTACTTCTTTAGCGCTTCTGTAAGCTGTTTGAGCCATCAAATTGCTACTAGGCAAAGCGTCAATAGCAGCGTTTAATTTAGTCCAGTTTGGATGTGTAACAACTTGTTCTGCTCGACGAGTTGTAAAGTTTGCGATGTCCCCTGGTTCTAACTTATTAGTAAGACCATATTTGCCGCCTTTACGAACAGTTAAAGATCTTGTAGGGCTAAGATCTCCACGTCGTTTACGACGCAACATTGCAGCAACATCAGTTCCTTTATCAGCGGCATTAACGCCCTTACCGGCGGTTACTGTCAACTTTCCCGCACGGGCAGCTTGGAATGGTTTGCCTACTAAAAGTAAAGGATCTAAAAGAATAGTTTCGCCAAAATCAACTGCTCCAGAAATTAAAGTAAAAGCCGATGACTGTGCCGCTTCAGCAGCAACTTGAGGATTCAAAACATCTGTGCCTAAAGTAGCAAACGCTACCGCTCGCCCAAGACTTAAACCTTTTTCAAATAATTCTCGTTGGTTTTCTGGGATTGATTCAAGATCGTAATCGCCAGGAGGTAACCCTTCATCCGCTATTTTCCATGCAGTTCTGTATGTATCTGTATCAGCCCAACCGGTTAAACCAGATTGAGTTGCAAGATGGTATCCAAGTACAGCAGCAGACAAAGGCCGTTCAATGTAGGCATCTTGGAAAGCGTCTACCTTACCTAATACGTCGTTAGTAAACGTTCCAATAGGCGCCCTAACTTCTCCAGGGATTGCGCCAACTGCTTGTTCTAAAGCGCTGCCTTGACCAAACGCAGACTGCATTACTCCGCTTATTAAATTATCTTGGACAATGCCAACAATCGTGCCGCCTACTCCTTCGTATTCATCTGGAGTAAACACAGACCGAATAGTGTCCCAGCCGGTTTCCACAATTTCAGAACCAAGGTTATAAAACCCCATGCCAATGCCGCTAACACGGCTCATAAAACTCATTACAAAACTCCGTTGCGTTGAGCCACCATACGAAGTTGACGAACAAAAGCTTTAGTTTGATCAGAAGCATAAGGCTGAGAAGCAATCCCCTCAAGCATCGGAAGCTGAGCGAACAAAGCTTCGTTGCTTACCCCTTCGAACGTTCTTTGAGGAGGAGGACCAGCAGCAGCAGTTAACGCTTCATTAGGACGTTCCGTAGCACGACTTAAGCTCGACTGTCCGGGTGAAGCTTTAGCTGCACTAGGCATCTGAGGCAACGGCACCTGCCGTTGAGCTTCTTTTTGCATTTGAGCTTCACCATAAGCTTGTCCTTTAGCTGTCTGAATTTTTTGGCCTGAACCTTTACGTGGCATTTACAACGCTCCTAACAATGCACCCAGATCAGGAGCCGCTGCTGCTTCAGCATTAGCTCCCATTGACATAGCTTCAGCACCCATCCCAGGCTGAGCTAACCCTGGCATAGTTTCTGCTGACATAGCTTCAACTTGTTTAGCTTGACGCTCTTGCGCTTCTTTCTGCACTTGCTCAACAGCTTCAGCTAACTCTTTCTGGTTGTTAGCAACAAGACTCATTATGCGAGCTAAATCCGCCGGAGGGATTGCACCTTCAGCAGCTTGTTGTTGAATAGAAGAAAGCAACGCTGCTTCTAACTGTTCAGCTACAACTGCGTCATGCTCAAACTCTGGATCTTCTACCAAAGGATCAATCGCCATAAACGACATCTTAGACATAGTGCCCATACCGAGCCTTTGCCCGCCGCCAATAACAAGATTGTTAATATCGGCACCAGCCTGACTGTAAGTCACAACGTTATCAGTCGTTTCAAAATTAGCGTTAGGAGTGTACTGCACTGGGCCTTTAGCGTTTTTGGAAGTTACATAGAAAGTGCGTCCACGGTTTCCTGCGTAAGCTTTAGACATTTCAATAGCTATCTTGTTTTCTTCTTGCAAAGATCTAGCTACAATCCTTTGAGCTTCTTGTACAGGGAAATCGACTGCTGCCGAAAGAACCGAATCGCCTCGACGACCAGTCCGAATGTTAGTAGAAGACTCCCCACCGAACTCTGGAGGAATACCAGCGGTTAGACGTTGCGCCCGTTCTAACCGGTCAATCGCAGGGTTAGTCATATAGCCAGGTTGCAAAGACATGTCTTTAAGATCGCCGCCACGGATAACACCGACTTCGCCGGTCATCCCGTCTGCTGGGTTAACAATCTGTGGAGTTTCGCCTGCACGACCGACAAGCCAAGTGTCAGGGAACACACCTTTTTGGACAGCGATAACTTCGAGCGCCATTAAACGTGCTTGCATCTGATACATGCCAAGAATGCCATCGAATTGGCCTTGCGCCCCATCTAACGAAATTCTTTGAGCGCACACTACCGGAGCTTGACCTATACGATTAGGGACACGCTCCAACTCTAAAACAATGTTATCGTCCATAGTAGACGACGTGCCAAACAAACCAGTTTGCACCGGGCCACGCATAGCTACTAAAACAGTTTCTTCGGCGTCAACGTACTCAATCATTTCAATAGCTTGATCAGGACCAGCGTCGCTATTCGATTGGAACACTGAAGCGGCTTGAGGATACATTTGATGTAAATATCCAAGAGGACGTTCATACGCAAAAATGCAATCACGAGGCAGCATGTCATCTACACCAAGAAGAGTAGCTGGGTATGCTGTCAAAGGGTCACGCAAATGCCATTCCGGGCAACCATTCTTTTCGTTCCATCTAAGCTGAGAAACAGTAGTAGCGTACCCAATAAGTTGACGGGCACGTTTAGCTAACTGCAAATCCATTTGGCTGTTTTCCCACCAACCAAAAAGAGCTTTACGGGTAATGTCGGCATTGTCACGCGAACGTTTACGAGCTACGTCTGTAGGAGGACAATAAATGTCAGGCCGAGTAGACGCTATTCTCATAGCAGTCTGGTCTAAACCTTGAGCTAATAAGTTAGCTACCGCTGACTGTTCGTCAGAGTTGATTTCTGGTAGCGGAACTATAACATCTCCGTTATAGTAATCTCTAAGGTTACGCATACGACCTTTGATCTGATCAGACGCTTGCGCTCTGGCACTATAGATTGAGACTATCTCAGTAACAGTTATCACGTATACAACCTCGCATAAGAATGGTCCCCCCCTATATCTTGCCCTGAAAGCCATGACGGACGCCACTGTTTAGGCCCATCATTTTGTGGTACATACAATTTCTCTAAATTGTGTTCTAAGAACCATTGTGCCATAACACAGTCATCTGTGCGAGAACCGGTACCTTCCGGGTTCCATCGAGTCACTTCGTTTATCAACAAAAGCGAGTGCGGACGGGCATCTGTGCCTTGTTTGCCTGGCAAACGGATACGGCCTACCCGCCATAACGGAGCCAACATTTGGACACCATACTTAGGGTCTCCTTTATTTCTGGAATGTGTATAATGCGGAACAAGTTGCACTCCTCGCATTGCAGCCCACCGTTTGAAATGGTCATATTGTAAAATAAATTTCTGTGCAGCGTTAGCTTCAATAATCCAATGAGTCAAAGGGCGACCCATATTGTTAGTGATTTGCCACCAATCCTCAGCGACTCCAGTGAACCTTTGCTCGTTATGGTTCCAATCCAAAAATGATGGAGCGTCCATCTTACGACGGTACGATTCCAACAAATAACGGAACTCAGTTTCAGGATTATAGGCCCAGCATTGCAAAGCCCAGAACTGTGACGGTGAAGGATCAGCGGTTGCTACAACGAACATGTCTCCAGAAACTCCTTGCGGAAGTTCCCAAAGATCACGGTCGTTGTCCCAACAACCAACATAGTCAACACCGTCAGATCCAAGACCGCCACTTACCCACAGTGGGTCAACTAGTACACTGGCCGGGTTTATGTCCGATTGCTGATACAGGACTTCAAATCTGTCTGGAGTTTGCGCTTTAATGTGTCTAAGTCGTCGCCACGGCAATCGACGAGGGTAAAGTAAGCACCCTTCGGGCCAAGGTGTGGCGTCAGGTTTGTGATCGCCTTTACAACG
>Ga0315315_10005183_pt1 | contig 12028 bp, 10 predicted proteins | sample M140m3416metaG_FD_203699 | JGI IMG/M metagenome (GOLD analysis project Ga0315315, IMG submission 203699) | Ammonia-oxidizing marine archaeal communities from Monterey Bay, California, United States - M1 40m 3416 | ecosystem: Environmental > Aquatic > Marine > Intertidal zone | place: USA...
TTGGCTGCTGCGCGCGTAGCTCAGGTGGTTAGAGCGCCACCCTGATAAGGTGGAGGTCCCTGGTTCGAGTCCAGGCGCGCGCACTCTGTTGGAACATCGAGCCGAATAGGGTATCGTGTCAACAGTTGTGCAGCTGAAGAACTACCGCGTTTTACCAACCACTTTACGCGGGGACGTAGCTCAATTGGGAGAGCACCGCCTTTGCAAGGCGGGGGTTGAGGGTTCGAGCCCCTTCGTCTCCACTCGATTTTCATCCCGTTACCACGTGACCACTTACAAACCGATCAGGTTTTTGCCACACAATGACGACGTATTCAGGTGGTCATTGTGGAGTCACAGATTATGTTACCGGCCTCCAGACACGTGGCGATCTCGAGTCCTGCCTACGGGTGCACCTTGAACATGAGGGTGATCAACTGCCACTTCTTGTTGCCCTAGGGGTCGATGTCATCGGGCTGAAACGAATTAACGACACCAGTGGCTTTCTCGCGGGTGACAAGCACCTTGCTGCAGCTGCAGCAAAACTTGTTGATGCTACAACACTTTCACATCTCCAGTCTCGTCTTGGTGGTGATGAACTTGCGGCTGTCTTTCTTGGCCCTCATGCCTTGGAAAACGCAACAGCTGCAAAAGAAAAATTGCTCGCATGCCCAAAGGCTCCAAAGATTCGATGTGGTATAGCACCTGCCGCTGCCGGTGACACTGCTGCCTTACTCATTGAACGACTGTACGCAGCTATTCGAAAAGCCTGATCCAAACACTCCCTGCCCTCCTCACGCCTTCCTGACCAAGCACACCCCGGATAATCCCTATGCCCTCTGCTAATGAGTTGATTTCTTCAGATGAATCAACACGACGAGACACTATTCGCAACGTGGCAATAATCGCGCACGTTGATCACGGCAAGACAACGCTTGTTGACTGCCTTCTTCGTCAAAGCGGCCAATTCAGAACAAGCCAGCTTGAAAAAGAACGCATACTCGATTCTGGCGACCTTGAGCGAGAACGCGGCATTACGATACTGTCAAAAAACATTGCGATCCAATGGCAAGGCGTCAAAATTAATATCATTGACACCCCAGGACATGCCGATTTTGGTGGTGAAGTTGAACGAGTTCTTCGAATGGCCGATGGCGCGGTTGTGCTTGTTGATGCCGCTGAAGGACCAATGCCTCAAACACGTTTTGTTCTTGGAAAGGCTCTAGAAGCCCGGCTCCGTCCAGTTGTCATTGTGAATAAGATTGATCGGCCGGATGCACGGCCGCATGAAGTGCTTGATGAAATCCTTGAACTTTTTCTTGAACTTGGGGCTGACGACGACCTCGCTGACTTCCCCTATCTTTTCGCATCAAGTCGAGATGGGTACGCCTCTGCTGATGAAACTGCACGCTCTGGCTCTATGCAACCTTTATTAGACCTGATCATCGAAAAGATTCCGGGCCCTGTCGTTGATGACGAAGGCCCCCTTCGTATGCTTGTCACTACACTTGACTGGTCTGACTATGTTGGCCGAATTGCTGTTGGCCGAATTGAATCCGGAAAACTCGTCAAAGGTGGCACTATTCTCCGATCGACGGCGGATGGCAGTCTTCGTCCAGCAAAAGCATCGGGGCTTCAGGTCTTTGATAAGCTTGGTCGGGTTGACACCGATGAAGCAACGGCAGGCGACATTGCCGCTGTAAGTGGAATCGAACCAATCGAGATCGGTGATACGCTTTGCTGCTCGAACGACCCACAACCACTCGCACGCTTAGCAGTCGACGAACCAACCCTGAGCATGGTGTTTGGCATAAACACATCACCATTAGCTGGACGTTCTGGCACATTTCTTACAACACGGCATCTTCGGGAGCGACTACTTAAGGAACTTGAACGTAATGTAGCGTTACGGGTTGAGCCAATCGCTGGCACGGAACAGTTCTCCGTTTCAGGACGTGGCTTGCTTCACTTATCCGTACTCATTGAAACCATGCGGCGTGAAGGATTTGAGTTATCTGTCGGCAAACCACGAGTAATCTTGCGGCAGGAGGAGTCTGGCCTGCTAGAACCTTTTGAATCACTGGTGGTTGAAGTTCCACAGGACAAACTTGGACCAGTAATGGAACTTGTCGGAGCCAGAAGGGGCCAACTCTCCCACATGGGTTCACGCGGGAACTTTACGCACGCCGTATTTTCGATACCCGCTCGAGGCCTTATCGGACTTCGAACTCGTGTACTCAATGCGACACAGGGAACCGCCATCATGCATCATCGTTTTGAATCATGGCAGCCGCTTGAGGGTGATGTAGGCGGACGGGCCAATGGCGTTCTTGTGTCAATGGTTAAGGGAAAAGCTGTTGCGTTTAGCCTTGATAGCCTGCAGCAGCGTTCTGAACTATTTGTCGCGCCGGGGGACGATGTCTATGAAGGGATGATCGTCGGAGAAAACGCCCGAAGCGACGACATGACCGTCAACCCAACAAAAGAGAAAAAACTCACAAACATACGGGCTGCTGGAAGTGATCGAAACATTCTTCTGAAGCCGCCACGGAATATGTCGCTCGAGGAATCACTGGAGTACATCGAAGAAGACGAACTCGTTGAAGTCACTCCTGAAGCTATTCGGCTCAGAAAAATCCTTCTTGGTGAACATGAACGACGCAAGCATGCTCGTCAACAGTCAACTTCTTGATGTTGACTGTTGACTCTGGAAACTCATTGAAGGCTGACTGTGTACAGGTTCCAGTACATTCTTGCCTGGACTTTTGGCAGTCCTTGAATAAAACCGACCCTTCACGTTAAAGCAGATTCCCAGAGCCACTTTACGCAGAGAAGTCGTACACCCTTCCAGGCTGAATCAGTTCAACATCCGAAATGTTATGCGATGCTAATTCATGAGCAATTTGCTCTGCGTAGCGTGGTTTTCGGTGTACAACAATCCAACGAACAGGTCTTTTCAACTTCTGTAATTCTTCTACAAATGTTTTGGTGCAGTGATGACCAGATTTCTCTGCCAAGTCAGCAAGGCAATCTGGAAAGCTAATCTCGAGAAAAACCGCATCCAGCCGATCTAATCCATTGAGGTGCTTCCAAAACTCTTCTGTTGGCCCGGTGTCTGATGGAAATGCAACAACTACTTCACCATCGTCAATAACAAGACCAAGTGTTGGAACAGCATGCGAAACGGGAACAGGCGTTACGACCAATCCGCATCGATGCACGGGCTTGCCTGCCTCTAACGGCGTTGTGACGAGAAACGGGTCCTCTGGTGTTGAAAGCGCGACAAAATCAGGCCAGATTCGACCGTTGAATAAGTCCTTCTGCAATAAATTTAGAACACTTTCTGCAGAAAGGACTTCGATACTTTTGGGGCCTGGCTTATAGACATTTTCCAATAGGATCGGAAGGGTTGCTATATGATCAATGTGTTGGTGCGTGACAAAGACGTGCTCAACTTGCTCCTGCTTTTTCAAATCGGCAAGTAGACCTATTGACCCCGCGTCAATCGCAACTCGGTCATTGATTAGGTAGGTGACCAGAAACTGCTGGTCTGAGGGCGGCTGACTCGAAGGCAATAATTCGACCCGCATGAAAAAAGCACCCTCCTCAATAATTCTATAAAGTGCCAAACGCACTGCATTAGAGTCCAAAAAATTCTTTCATACTGGTCAGTATATCCGAGGATGTCTCACTAAGCCGCTGACTCCTTGCACCTTCAACTGCTTCCTCGCGCTCAAGTAATCTCCTGTGAATATTTTCACCTATTTTTTTAAGAAGGCCAGGCTGTTGCTCAAGTATTTCTCGGAACGACGCTCGCGTGACTTCAAAGACCCGTGTCTCTGTAGTTGCTGTAACTGTGGCCGAACGTGGTTCTCCGGTCATAAGCGACATCTCACCAAAGTACTCGCCGACTTGTAGCCTACGAAGCAGCACACGCTCCTCATCGGGCACTTTGACACTGACGGTCACTTCTCCTTCTGTAATAATGAACATACTCGTACCGGGCTCACCTTGGCGAATAATCTGTTCACCTTCGGCATAGGTTTGTTCGTCCTGCTCGTTTGCAATTTTCTCGAGCTGTTCGCGTGAAAGCATTCCCAGAACCCCAGCAGCCCCAAGCCGACGTGCTCGCTCTGCAACTATGGTTATCCGAGGAGCCTCAGCAATTGCCGGGAGTTGAGTCAGTCGCACATGGTGCGTGGAAACAGGTATACGAATACCGTTTCTGGCAAGCGCATAAAAAATGCGATCTCGTGCCATGCCATCAACCCGATCTCGTTGGCCAAACTCCGTTGTGAAAATTCTAATCCAATATTCAATGCCACGATCGGTGTAGTCGTTCGTAATGACAGAGGGAGCCGGAGAATCAAGTACGCCAAAACTGCCTCGAACAGCATCGAGCATTATTGCCTGCACTTTCTGTGGCGGTACCTCGTATGGTGCTACGATGAAAAGACTACGTCGGGACCATGGATCTGGTTTTGTGAAGTTCCGTATAGATGCTTGTGCCAACTGGCTATTCGGAATATCCACGTAAGCGAGATCCAAAGTGATTACTTTTGTAGCCCTCCAATTAATCTCAACAACTTTTCCAATATGCTCTGCATGCGTGTCGTATTGAATCCAGTCATTTAATTCAAACGGATGCTCTGCATGGATAGCCAGTCCGGCAGCAACGTTACCAAGGGTATCTCGAAGTGCAAATCCAAGGACTGCTGTCAAAACAGCTGAGCCAGCAAAGAGCTCACCTGCAGCAACGCCCGCCTCCCAAAGTGCTGTGACGAGAGCGATCCCAACGACTATAAATCCTAAAACGTCAAGAAAAATCTTAGGCACTGGATCTCGAATGCGTTCCCACCCTGAAACAAACACAACAAGGACCAGAGACTGCAAAAGAGACGCGAGGGCAAAAAAACGGATTGCCTGTTGGGAGAACCCAACAGCCGATTGCACTGATGGGAATAAAAGAGGCAACACGACCGGAATCGGAGACAGAAGGAGCAGTACAAATGGGCTTCGTGCCACCCATCGTCGTCCCCTTGGTGCGGTTATTACAAACAACACAAGTGCGAGCACCGCACCGAGAAGTTGCCGAGTTGTTTCAGTATCATTCCACGCCATCATCGGATGCACTTATCCATATAATTCTTCCACTACAGGGATCCCACGACGCCATCACCTCACTGAGACTTATGAAAAGATTATCAAAGTTTGGCCGTCTGAATGCGAAAAGAATGCTGTTTCTCCGTATCGGCATGGACGAGCCGTATGGACTTAGGGTAATTTAATGGGTCTGAAATGATTGTTCCTCTCGGCATCATCCCCAAGAGCATTCAGTACATTTTTAAATAGTTTGTCGTTCAAAACGGTTAAAGGATTCCATGGTTAAACTGACGGTCCGTGATCGCGAAAGTATTCAAGAAGCTGTTCGCCGCTTCCGTAAACTCGTTGAAAGAAGTGGCATCAAGAAAGAGATGCGCCGACGAGAATTTTTTGAAAAGCCAAGTGAAACAAAGCGACGCGCTCGCCTAAGGGCAGAACGTAGGATGAAGCGAAATCGACTGCTTGGCGTCTAATCACTTTGCGGTCGATATAGACACAATACCGTTATGTCCGCTTGAAATATCCTATTTTTTTGTTGTTTCCTTTTCTTATGGAATAGATACAGCATTCCAATCGAGTCCGATATCAAGCCAAGACGATGTGTGCATCGGAGCACCTGTACTGATTCGATCGACCCCGCTTTTGGCGACCTCGGAAATATTCTCGAGCATAATCCCCCCAGAAGCCTCGAGGATCACGTCTGGAGCATTACTCCCCCGTAGTGCGACGGCCTGACGAAGTTCCTCGACACTCATGTTATCAAGTAGAACGATATCAGGTTTTGCCGTCAAAACATCTGCCAACTGATTGAGTGAATCTACTTCTATCTCGACGACCATCTGATTCGCCCTGCTCGGTGGAAAGGTCTTGAGAATGAATTCACGCGATCTGTGGACAGCATCTGAGGGAGATAGACCATTTTCTTGAAGTGCTGCAAGATGATTATCTTTAATAAGAATCGCATCGTAGAGGCCGATACGATGATTAAATCCTCCACCACAATTGACTGCATACTTATCCAATAATCTCCATCCAGGCACTGTCTTCCGAGTATCGTACATCCGACATGGCGTTTCCTGAATTGCCTCAACCAAGTGCCGCGTTGTGGTTGCCACGCCTGACAACCTTCCAAGCACATTGAGAATCACTCGCTCAGCCTGAAGTATTGACCGTACGGACCCACTCAGGTAGCCAATTACAGTGCCCGCCTCAACACAGTCTCCATCATCAATCACTGATGACCACAACAGATTTTCCTGAAATTCGTCTACAACAACCTCGACCACCCGCAGCCCAGCAATCACTCCATTTGTTCGCGCCGTAACAGCCAGACTGCGTTCAATGGCTTTATCCACCAGTGCTGCACTCGTCCAATCAACCTCAAACCCACAATCTTCCCGAAACCATATGTGCGTAGAGTGTCTTACCTCTGCGGCCAAATGTTCATTCCATACAACCTGTACGTGGTCACGAGCATCAGGCGGCAGATTGACAGTGTCTAAAACCATAAAACTATTTCCTAGAGAATTTAACGCAAAGGACATATCATAATGAAAAGATAAGGCACGCGAGGAAATGAACATCCTGCCACACCGGCTAGGATCGAACCCCGGCCGGAAGTTTTCATGAAATCATCTTTTGATACTACTCCGTCTTCTCTAGCCCAAGGCGAGCAAACCTTTGAGCCTCCACCCTCTCCCCGACAGCAGCGTGCGCTCATCGCCCTGACGATGACTACGTTGGCTACTCTGGCCTTGTGGGTGACGCTCTCAAGACAAGCACTTGTCGACTTTTTCTATCCTCCTGAACGAACAATACGCTTCAATCTTGATATTAACAGCGCTCCTCCAACTGAGTTGTCACTCCTCCCTGGGATTGGCCCGGCGATGGCAGCGCGTATTATTGAAACACGCGAGCAACGTGGGCCCTTCAAAAATGTTGATGATATTATCCACGTGCCTGGGATCGGCAAGATTACTCTTCAGGATATGCGGCCATTTATTCGCACAATCCCGGATCACCTTACAGAAAAGTAATTCATGCTTCGCCGTAAATCTGGTACGCCTGACGGAAACATTTTTGAACTTGTAACTCCATTTGCGCCTGCAGGCGATCAACCGGAAGCAATCCGTTCACTTGTCGATGGCATTAAAGATGGGGCTGCATCGCAGGTACTCATGGGAGCAACAGGCTCTGGCAAAACCTTTACGATGGCAAACGTCATCGCTCAGACTGGGAGGCCTACTCTTGTACTCTCGCATAACAAGACTCTCGCAGCGCAACTCTACGGTGAGTTCCGTGATTTCTTTCCACATAATGCAGTTCATTACTTTGTAAGCTACTACGACTATTATCAGCCTGAGGCTTACATTCCACAGCGTGACATATACATTGAAAAAGATGCTGCCATTAACAAGGAAATTGATCGTCTTCGGCTTGCAGCAACAAGCGCACTTGTTAGTCGTCGAGACGTCATTGTAGTCGCAAGTGTTTCTTGCATTTATGGCCTCGGCTCACCGGAAGACTATCGTGCAATGGTTATTCGCATTGCGACAGGTGTTCCCTTGTCTCGCGATGAACTTCTACGACAACTCATTACGGTTCAATATGAACGAAGTGACATTGCATTTGAGCGTGGCCGCTTCCGAGTCAGAGGTGATACTGTCGATATTTGGCCTCCGTACGACGAACTGGCAACGCGGATTGAATTCTGGGGAGATACCGTTGAGTCAATTGCCATAACCCATCCAGTCAGTGGCGAAGTGGCAGCGAGAAAAGACGAGACATACCTCTACCCATCAAAACATTTCGTGATGCCAGAGGATCGCATCAGGGCTGCAGTTGGTGAAATTCGTCGAGAACTTGAAGAAAGGCTTGAAGAACTGAAAAGTCAGGGAAAATTACTCGAAGCACAGCGACTTTCAGCTCGAACAAAGTTTGACCTTGAAATGTTAATGGAAGCTGGCTTTTGCCCAGGCATCGAGAACTATTCAAGGCCACTCTCTGGACGACCGCCAGGCAGCACTCCTGACACGTTATTTAATTATTTTCCCGATGAATTTCTTTTTTTTGTTGATGAGTCGCACGTCACAGTCCCTCAGGTCCGCGGGATGTATGCGGGGGATCGAAGTCGAAAGCTCACCTTGGTCGACCATGGATTCAGGCTTCCATGCGCACTAGACAACCGCCCACTCATGTTTGATGAGTTTGAGAAGAAACTCCATCAAACTGTTTATGTCTCAGCAACACCCGGTGCATGGGAACTCGAACAGACCCAGGGTGAAGTTGTTGAACAGATCATTCGGCCAACTGGCCTTCTTGATCCGGTCATAGAGGTTGTTCCTGCTCGCAATCAGGTTGTTCACCTTCTGGAAGAGATTGCCACAACTGTCAAACTTGGCAATCGAATTCTTGTCACAACGTTAACGAAGAAACTGGCTGAAGATCTCTCAAACTATTTTCAGGAACAGAATGTTCGCTGTCGTTGGCTCCATAGTGAGTTAGATGCATTTGAACGAGTCGAACTACTTCGTGAACTACGAGCGGGTGAGTTTGACGTGCTTGTTGGTGTAAATCTTCTTCGTGAAGGACTTGACCTTCCAGAAGTCTCACTCGTGGCAATTCTTGATGCTGACAAAGAGGGCTTCCTCCGCAGTGAGACTTCCCTTATGCAGACAATAGGCCGGTCCGCCAGAAACGTTGATGCTCGGGTCATTCTCTATGCAGACCGAATGACTGACTCCATGCAACAAGCAATCGACGAAACACAGCGTCGACGAGAAATGCAGATTGACTACAACAAAGAGCATGGCATTACGCCAACGACCATTCGCAAAGAAATACGTTCTGGCATTGAAGCCGAGTCACAGGCACGGGCTAAGGCACACGCTGCGGTTGGTAACACCGAAGAATCTGAACAGAAACAAGCAGAGTTGCTTGCACAGCTCGAAACCGACATGCTGAACGCAGCCGCAGAACTCGATTTTGAACGTGCTGCAAAAATGAGAGACCAGATAGCCAATCTTCGTGACGAGACTTCACCCAAAAGAGCAAAGAATCAGAAGAGACGGCGAGGCAGAGGAAAAACCGCTGGCCGCAGCCGAATCCCGAAACCAAAGCGATAACCCGTCGCTGCCTAGAGATAGAGTGAATTTCACCATGGACCCCCCTCGACTCCTTAAAAGTATTTTTGAGAAAGAAGAACATCATCGGCAACTGATTGCCTATGAGATCCATGATGGGATTGCTCAGTATGTTTCCGCGGCAATTATGCAGCTTGAGGCATCCAAAGCAAATCGAACTCCTTATCGCAAAACAGAGAATGATCCAAATGTGGATGAAGCCCTTCGTCTTTTGCGAGAAGCGTCACGGGAAACTCAACATCTTATTACAGGGCTTCGTCCACCGACTTTAGATGAACTGGGAATCATTGACTCCCTTGAAACACTCGTTGGAGATGCCCGGCTCGAAATCAAAGACGTTACTCTGCTGCACGACATTGGGGTCAATCGATTACCTCCACAACTCGAGGTATTGCTTTTTCGTATAGCCCAGGAATCGCTCACCAACATACGACGGCACGCCAGAGCACAGCATGTCCGTGTGGAACTAAAGCAGAGAGAAGATGGGAGTGTATCTCTGCTTATTCAAGATGATGGCTGCGGCTTTGACCTGACGAGTTCTACCGAGAACCATTTTGGTCTTGAAGGCATTCGGCAGAGAGCACTTTTTCTCGGCGGAACAGCCGATATTCAGAGCAAGCCCGGAGCAGGGACAACCATACACGTTCAGTTCTCAGATTCAGTCTTCCAAGAGGAACGTCCCTAAACTCTCTCACGTGACATCGAGGGGAACATTCATTCAGGCAACGAACACCTTCGAAAAAAATTCTTTAAATACACGAATATTCGTCACTCTGTTCCCTGCAGTATTTCGAATCTACCCAGTCAAGAGACGACCATACCGCTTATTGAGTAACCGCCGGCCTTCCGACGCACACAAGGCACATGTCGTCACTCCGAACCTGCCCAGCAGCGTGTCGCTCAACATCAACCAGGACTCGTCGACCGACATCGGCTGGTGAATCAGCTGGCTCCGACAGTACTTCTTGCAATCTGTTCAGTCCGTACGTTTCATTTTTATGATCCATCGCTTCGCTGATACCGTCTGTGTACAAAACAAGTGTACAACCAGCCGTCATATTCACCTCAGCAGATTCATAAACAAACGTTGGGTCAACGCCCAGCGGCAAGCCCGCTTCTTCAAGCCCTACTGTATCTACACTCCCATCGGCTTTTCGTAAGTACGTTGGCAGATGCCCGGCGGATACGACCTTGACTACGTCTGATGTTGAGTCAAGCACCACTACGACAAAGGTTGCGAAGCGGTCATCCCACCCGCTTCTCATAAAACTTGCGTTCAATAACGTAACTGCTTTAGCAACATCTGCTTCAATCGCAAGCGTGTACCGCACATCTGCTGAAAGCGCTGCCATCACAAGAGCTGCAGAAACACCTTTCCCCGAAACATCTGCAAGCACCACAGCAAGGCGGTTCTCACCAAGCGGAATATATGAGAAATAATCACCACCAATCTGGTGGGCCGCTTCATAAAAATCAAAAACCTCGAAACCTTTGATTTCCGGAGGAACCGACGGAAGCAAGCCCTGTTGAACACGATTCGCCAACTCCAAATCTCTTTTGAACTGCTCCTGAGCCACTTTCTCATCGTGAGCCGTTGCCTGCTCGACAGCCTTACCTGCTTGCCCTGTGATTCCAGCAAGAACTTCGAGATCGTCTTGACTAAACCCATTCTGAATATCTCGGGAATCTACCTGTAATACACCGAGGACAATCCCCTCCGCAGAAATAAATGGGACGCACATCACTGAGCGAATATTGCAGTCAACAACGCTCTCATTAAGTCGAAAACGACTATCACTCGTGGCGTCAGCTGAAAGAATAGCTCGCTGGGATGACGCCACTTTATTCACTAGAGAAAGACTCAGCCGAAGGCCACCTTTTTCTTCAGCATTCTTAAGTTTCTTAGCCCTCAGAATCAGTCGGTTTGTTTTCACATCATTGAGCAACACAAAACCACGCTCAACATTTGGAAAGATTTCGAAGAGACCATCGAGGAGTCGAGGTAGGACATCCTCAAGTGACAGGGATGCGCCCAGTGCCCGATTCAAACCAATAACAGCCCGCAACTTCGCTTCAGCATTCTGACTGATTCCTTCATCCGCTGAAGGGCGGGGGATGTCGAGTTGAGACACTATCATCGACTCTTCATCATGAGACTGGAAAACAGACTGCGATGGATCTGTCTCCCCACCTAATGAAATCCATTCCGAAGGAGTTGTGTCACCAACGGTGAAAACCAGCCGATCATCACAAATACCGATCTCATCTGCGGCCTCAAGCTGATGTGGTCCGTTTAACTTCTCACCATTAATCAAGGTGCCGTTTCGACTCCCAAGATCTTCAATCCACCAATCACCTTCTTTCATTTCCACTACCGCGTGCTGACGGCTAACAGAACCTGAATCAACAATAATATCGCAGCCTGGATGACGACCAATAACGGTCTTTTCTTTCACAAGGCGGTATCTTTCTCCGGCCTTGCCACCAGTCATCAATACGAGGAACGACACGCTGTCAGCACCTTATTTTAAAATTTCGTGAATACACAACGGGCTTTTCACTGCCGACCGCCAGCAGCTTTCCTTACCGATTGCCCATCTGCCAAGTCCGCGATAGGCTACCACAACACAATTCAATGGTAACGGACTGTTTCGGAGGATCCTGAACGACAGAAGACCGTAGGGCTCACGACGCGAAAAAAACGACATTTTGCCGAAATTCTGGGGAATGGTGTAACGGTAGCACGACTGGCTCTGAACCAGTTAGTCCAGGTTCAAATCCTGGTTCCCCAGCTTGCCTGCTCA
>Ga0315315_10005184_pt1 | contig 12026 bp, 7 predicted proteins | sample M140m3416metaG_FD_203699 | JGI IMG/M metagenome (GOLD analysis project Ga0315315, IMG submission 203699) | Ammonia-oxidizing marine archaeal communities from Monterey Bay, California, United States - M1 40m 3416 | ecosystem: Environmental > Aquatic > Marine > Intertidal zone | place: USA...
GCACCCTGATGACGGGAAAATGGCACGCTGGCCAGACTCCATACCAACGAGGATTTGATCGTTACTACGGACTGACCGATGGCTGCTGCAACTTTTGGAATCCTGGAAATGCAAGAGATGACGGCCCCACACCCGCTCGCAAAAAAGTGCGGCGATGGGCAATCGATGGTGAAGAATTCAAACCTTTCACGCCAGAAGATCCCGACTTTTACACCACCGATGCCTTTACCGATCAAGCGATCCAATACCTCGAACAATATCAGACAGAGACGAAGCCGTTTTTGCTTTATGTCGCTTACACCGCGCCGCACTACCCTCTACACGCCAGTGAATCAGACATCGCCAAATACCGGGGAAAATACAAGCGTCTGGGCTGGGATAAACTGCGTAAACAACGCTTTGCCAGACAACAGGAAATGAACATTCTGCCCGACAACGCAACCCTTTCACAGCGTGACGATTCGATACCGGCATGGGCAAGCATTGACGAAAGCAAGGTTGATTGGTGGGACCTCCGCATGGCAACGTATGCGGCCATGATTGATCGAATGGATCGCAACATCGGACGGCTTCTTAAAACGCTGGACCAAACTGGCAAAGCTGACAACACAGTGATTTTCTTTTTGTCAGACAACGGTGCATGCAAAGATTCGGCAGACCGCTCTACCGTCAAAGGAACCATGCCTTGGGAAGTCACCAGTTATCTGACCCAAGGCCAACCGTGGGCCAATGCGTCAAACACCCCGTATCGCCAGTACAAGACAACCGACTACGAGGGTGGAACTCGCACTCCCATGATCGCCCACTGGCCAAATCACATCATGCAAAATTCATTCACCGACCATCCCGGGCACTTGATTGATTTCATGCCCACCATGCTCGACCTCGCCGATGCCAGAATTGACGCAAGCCTGCCGGGGCAATCGCTAGTGCCAGTCTTGCACGGCAAGAAGCTGCAACGTTCGTGGCCACTGTATTGGCAGTTCGGCAAATCAAGAGCGATCCGCGATCAAAACTGGAAACTAGTCAAGCAAGCATCAGCCGACTGGCAATTATTTAATTTGAAAAACGATCCCACCGAATCTCAGAACGTTGCGTCAGAGCACCCAGAGAAGGTGGCAAAGATGGCGAAGCAATGGGACAAGTGGTGGAAACACCAACCCGAGAAAACGCCTTGACCCGAAATGCGGAAAGCCCGCGCTGAGGTCAACACGCTGGCTTGCTTTTTCGAAATTCACCCCATCATCAAGCGTTGGTGATTGGTCGAAGCCATGCTGCTACCAGACTGTCGCGCCCCGGATCAACCGAGGTCTTCTGGCACCTTGTCATTACGGTTCCGCCGGTGAAGGTACATCTTGATCGGTACTTCACCAAACGACAAGTGATCACGCAGCACGCCCAGCAGGTATCTTCGGTAGTCATTACCAAACGCCTTGGGTTCACCACACATCAACACAATGGTTGGCGGCTCGGTCGACACCTGCGTTGCATAGTAGATTTTGGGGCGACGATTCTGATAAAGCGGAGGCTCGTGTGCTTCCATGGCCGCCTTGATCAGGCGGTTCAAAACCCCTGTTGAAACTCGTTCACGTGACTGCTTGAACAGCATGGTCGCGTGATTCAGGAGTGTTTTGACATTCTTTCCTGTTTGACCGGTAATGAACGCAATGGGAGCATAAGCCAATGTCGGAAACTGGGCACGTAAGTATCTGACCCAACGATCCGTAGCGACGGATCCGTGCAGCATGTCCCATTTGTTGATCACAAAGATACACGGCTTGTGATTTTCCATCACATAGCCCATCAACTGCTTGTCAACTTTACTGACCGTTTCTGTTGCATCGAAGAACATGAGGACGACGTCAGCGCGGCGGACACCACGTTGGGCACGGTGCATACCGTAATACTCGAGATCCGTTCGCTGGCTTTTACGTTTACGCAAACCAGGCGTATCGATCGCAATGAAGGTTTGTCCGTCGATTTCAAAGTGCACATCGACACTGTCACGGGTCGTCCCTGGCACTTCGCTGACAATCATCCGTTCGGTTTCGGCCAACGTATTAACGAAGGTGCTTTTGCCCACATTTCTACGTCCGACGATCGTCAACTTCATCTGCGGAGTCGTGACGGTCTCATCGACAGGTTCGGGCAAGCGATCAGCAATCAACTCGAGCAAGCGATCACGATTTCGATTCTGAGTGGTGCTGGTGCAAAGCACATGGCCGCGGCCCAACTTGTGAAACTCTTCTGATTGAATTTCCTGATGCTCTTGGTCCGTCTTATTCGCGACCAGGATTACCGGCTTTTCGACACCCCGAAGGCGTTCAGTCACCATTTCATCAAGCGGCATCAGTCCAGTCTGAACGTCGACCACCAATAAGATGACATCCGCTGCATTAATCGCCAATTCGATCTGCTGCCGAACATCGGCAGTCAAATTATCCTCGTCCTCGACCCCCATGCCGCCGGTATCGATCAGTTCGAAATAGCGATCATTGGCTTCGATCAGAGTTGTCATGCGATCGCGCGTGACACCGGAATAATCATCGACAATGGCCAACCGTCGGCGCGCTAACCAATTAAAAAGGCTGCTCTTGCCGACGTTTGGACGTCCGACGATGGCGACTTGCGGGACTGGCATGGGAAGACTACTTAGACAGAATTGCTCGTTGACAGCGCTACAAATCTGACCAAATTTTGGCCGATGCAACACGAGCAACAGGGAGAAATGAACCGACCGAGGACGAATTTCCTCGGTGCACAGGCGAGTTACCGGCTCGATGCCCTACGACATACGAAGGCTAGCAGAATCGGTAAGCACGACCAGAAAGCGTAAGCTGAGCAGGGCAAATGGGATAGTCCTGTTTCCCTACCGCACGGGTCGCCCGGGCTGCCAGAGCAGACGAGGGACGGCACCACCCCACCCAAACCGCAAACATTCGCGCGACAATTGACTGGTATCATGCCCCGCTCGCACGATGTTGGTGTTGCCCGATACAATCACCGCGGACCTAAAATCTGTCGGCGCCTATCGCTACCGAGCGGCTCGTCGCTACCGAGCGGCTCGGCCAACAAGATTCAGTCCATTTCGCAGCGGAATGCCCATGAACAACCCCAGCAACTCAAACAACCCAAGCTCAGCGGACGGTATTTCCGAGCAGTCGACGTCAGAATCGCAGACGCAGGAGCTGTCGGCTACCGAGAGCTTAGACCCTCAGCAAACCACCGTAGAAACAGCAGCCTTGGCGGCACATTTGCAGCGTGCGGGCATCATGTGGTTACCTCGCCCCAACACAGATTCGATCGAACAGATCGCGACTCAGTTTCCTGCTTGCGACGCGACGCCGTTGGAACCCGCAGGCTCAGACGGCCACCAATCAGAGCCAGCACAGTCAAACTCAGCACAGGTGAATTCAGCAACAGCAGGCACTAAACCTGAGAGTCACAGGCCTGCCAGCAAGACGCCTGCACCTTCCAGCGGCATTGGTACTCAGGGCGACAACGAAAGCGGTTCACGGTCAGGGCAAAAGCGTGCCAATTCCAATCGCCCCGCCGCCACTCGTCCTGCATCGAGATTGCAGGGAGTCTCCGCCATTCAGGCGGGGGAGCAGGAATACGCTGGAAGTCCGCACCCCACGGACCAACGCACCCTACAACTCCAACAGCTTGAACAGGCCGTTGAGTCGTGCACGCTATGCCCCGCACTCGCAAGCTGCCGAACCAAGACCGTATTTGGAGAGGGCAATCCGAGTCCTCGCTTCGCCTTTTTCGGAGAAGGGCCTGGCGAGGAAGAAGACTCGATCGGTCAACCGTTTGTTGGAATAGCCGGAGACTTGCTCACCAAAATGATGCAAGCCTGCACCCTGCAACGTGACGAGGTCTACATCCTCAACACGATCAAATGCCGGCCCCCGGGTGACCGAAACCCAGAAGGCGACGAGTTGTCAAACTGCCGCTCGTTCTACCAGCAGCAATTCGATCTTCTCAGGCCTGAATACATTGTCTGCTTGGGGGCCGTCAGCGCTCAGGAACTGCTGGGAACGAAACTGTCCGTCGGCCGACTGCGAGGCACATTTCATCGCTACTTTGCAAGCAAAGTGCTCGTGACCTATCACCCCTCCTATTTGCATCGCAATCCGGCAGCCAAAAAAGCTGCATGGGCGGACCTGCAATTCTTGATGAGGGATGCTGGCATCGAGATACCGCCGCGCTAGACAAGAGTGTCCACAGGAGCACCAAAACTTTTTATTTCCCAGATTGTCGGAAGTCAAACGCGGGCACGCGTCAATTCGCTCTTGACCGTTTTGTTCAGATGGGAACAATTTGCCCACAGCGAAGCAAGGATTGCTCGCTTGCAGTGGTGGAACCGCTGCGAAAGCTAACGACAAGATGCGCAGGGAGGCCATCATGCACCACGGAATCCAACGTTCCGAGATCTCGGACGCGACTAGCGTTTTTCCAGCCAAGGCAAAATCACTCGTTGATTTGGCGACCGGTAAATTTCCCGGTTGCGATTTAGCTGAAGCTAGTAAGCCTTTTCGCTCGGCCGGCACCCCGACCTATTCGCTGCGTGCCTTGTTATCTGATGCACGCTTCTTCGCTGCTGATGACATCGAATTTGATTCGATCGCTGAATCATCAGCCACCACGTCGGCAGGCGATCTGGTCGTTTATCGAATTGGGCAGGACAACCCCTCACGAGTGATTGCGGATGCATTGGCCCGCGGCGCTTGTGGCATCATCACCGAACAGCTTCTGCCATGCCCGCTACCCCAGTGCATCGTGGGTGACATGGAAGTTTCTCTGGCAGAAATCGCAGCCCAGCAAACGGGCCGTCCTGACCGTCAGATGCTTACGGTTGGTGTGATTGGTTCTGCCGGCAAGACGACCACTTCATTGCTGATTTCTGCTCTTTTGCGATCAGCTTCGATTCGCACCGCGTATCAAACTGACCTCGGTGAGAGTGACGGTATTGTTCAGACCACTTCGAATACCAACATCCCCAACAACCGGGAACTCGTGCATTGGTTGGCGGAAGCCAAAGACAGCCAATGCAAAGCTGCTGTGATCGAAATGTCCGAGACAGAGGCGCGTCATGGAAATTACGATGCGATTCAATTCGACATCATTGTGATTTGCAGAACCGCATCTGGCACGGACGACTTTGGTCCCTCGGGACTGCAGTGCAGCCTCGATCGCTTGGCAGACGACGGTGTAGTCATTGCCTCGGCAGATGAGCCGAGTGTTACGCGTGAGCTTCAGAATCACAACGTTCGGACGTTGACTTACGGCATCCACAAAAATGCAGATGTGACCGCACAAATTTTTGATCAGACTGACGGCGTCTGTACTCTACTGCTAACCCACCAAGACTCAACCACGGTCATGGAGACATGTCTTTGCGGTCATGCCATGGCGTCCAACCATGCGGCAGCCGCCGTCGTAGGTTTGTTGCTCGCGGAGCCATTGGAACGAATTGCAGAGAACTTGAGTCAGCTTCGCACCGTTCCTGGCCGCAGCCAGCGACTCGCAGAATACGGAAAGTCCACGGTGGTCATTGATGCCGGTGGTACCCCCGCCCGAGCCGTTGAGGCGATGCGTCCATGCCGCGACATGAAGGCTGGTGGCAAGCTGTGGTGCGTCTTGGTGCTTGATGCCAAGGCCGACGCAGATACGCTCGCACGATACGGCACCCAACTGGAGCGTTTTTCAGATCAAGCCATCATCACTGCAACAGACCAATCGCGGTCAGGCTTTTTGGCAGCGTCCCACAATGTGCTTGATGGAGTTAAGAAATGTGCGAGCTTCCGATTGGTTGCCAATCGGGATCGAGCGATTGAATGGGCGGTCACCGAAGCGGCTCCCCAAGACACCATTCTTATCATCACTGGCGAACGTGGACTGACAGCCCACGAACAGCGAACGAATCTGGCAAAAATCGAGCAGTGTATTGAACAGGCTCGCGGTCAGGCTGAACAAATCGAAACGGAAACAAAACCGAAGTTATCCGTTTTTGGCATTTGAGTGCCTGTCCCTCGCCGCAATTCTGCACCACAGCACTCCGCCTTGCATGCGTTGCTGTGGTGATACGAAATGCGTGACACGGAAACGAATCTTCCAAAGCAGTTCGCCGGCGTGACTGGGTAGCTCAAGACTTCGCTGTTTCAAAACACAAATTCTGCGTGAGCCAGAATGTGTCTCAGAAGCGGAACTACCGAGAGACGCAGTGCACCATCAAAGCCTGCCATTCTGCCCACTGTGCCAACATGCAACTCTGGTATGCATCACCGCTTTTTTTTCTAACGACACGGCTGCATTCGTCGACGAAGTCAAAGGGATCTTGATAAGTTCCGGCCGACAGCTCGGCCATTTGCTCAAAAACCGGATGGTCTCCGACTTTTCGAAACCAGTACTTGGAATTACCAAAGTCACCTTCTCGCCGATGCATGATTCCGTGCCAAAAACTTCCATCGCGGCAGGGCAGTTCCTGGCTGAATGAATGACTTCGTTCAAGATCCCCAGCGAGGAGCCACAATCCTGCCAGGCCGAGAGCCGCTTGTGACCGAGTCAGATCAACCGTTTGGCCGCTCGGAAAAAGAAGGCCAGAATCGGAAATTTCAGCGTTTTGCAGCAGTTCAGAAAGCCTTTCCGCTACTACGCCTTCACCCAAATCAGGCATTTCCGCCGCGGCGATGGCTGCGGTCAGCTCGGACGGCAAAGAGTCAAATTCAGAATGGGCAAACGAGTCAAGCTGAGGCATCGAGGCATCTCCATTGGCAAAAATACGGCAAAACGTGGCCAAACAATCCTGACGGAAGCAGTTTCGGGCAGATCGCGAAGGCTACCGACCCAGAACCTCCATTGCTAGACTACACTCTGCTGAGACTACAGCTCCGGAACCAGCACGGGGGGAAGTATCCCCTTGGGTTGCCCCGAAAAGCCAACCAACGGCAACCCGCACGAATCAAATGCGGTCGGCCGGTTGGATTGCACTTGAAGGTAGGGCTCCATCTGAAAAGATGAAACCCATGTGAAAACATGGTTCTCACTCAAAAGATGAGGCATTGCCGGAGCACAAACTCTCCAGTTCCCATGCGAGAGAGTGCACAGCGGCATGCCTGAAGGCATGCCACACCAAATTGACCAGTCTTCATCCTCCTCCTCCACTTTTCGACGAAACAGATGAGCAGCGGCGACCAAGCCCCAACGGACGGCCAAGAACCAACCAACGCATCAACTCCCCCCGCTCCTGGCGCTTCCGAAGCCGCTGAGCCGCAAGCTGTCGAAGCTTCGGGTGAGACTCATTCTGAAATGACAGAAGATGCCACGGCAGCAGCTCCCTCACCGGAATCTGCCCCACCAGAAACAACTGAATCCAAGCCCAAAAATCCGCTGTCCAAGCGTGCTCGTGTTTCGGGTCCTTTGGCAGCGAGAGGCCTAGGCGTAGCCAAGCCGGCGTCTCCCTCTGTCAGCACCGAAGATCTTGAAGCTGCTGGCCAAGCTGGATCAGAAAATTCTGGCAAAGGAAAGCCCGGAAACAAAAAGTCAAGTCCACGGCCAAGATTGGCCGGTGACAAGCCGAAGCCCAAACGACCTCAGCAGGCACCCACCAGCAAAGTTGCTATTCCAAACGCCCGCCACGCGCTGCCTGATGACATTCAGGCAGAATTGGATGCAGAGCTTGCTGCAACTGATGTTGAAGCCATGCTTAGCGGGCCTGCCGGCATGGCCAACCGCGCCGAACCTCTAACCGAAGGCGCCAGTGTTCAGGGCCAGGTCCTGAAGATCCACGACGACAATGTCTTTGTGGCTCTTGGTGGCCCCGACGAGGGTGTTGTGGCGTTCGATCAATTCGAACAGGAGCCAGCAATCGGTGATTCAATCGAAGTCCTGGTGCGAGGCATCAGCCGTGAAGACGGCCTGTACGCTCTGGGCCTTCCCGGCAGCGCGATCGAAGCTTCTGACTGGGAAGATATCGACGAGGGGTCGGTAGTTGAAGTAACCGTCACAGGCAGCAACTCCGGCGGCTTGGAATGCAAAGTGGGCGGTGCAAAGGGCTTCATTCCCATCAGCCAGATCAGTGAGTACCGCGTCGAGGACACAACCGAATTCGTCGATCAGAAGTTCCGTTGCGTGGTCACCGAATCGAGCCAAAAACGCGGCAACCTTGTACTGAGCCGACGTGCAATTCTTGAGCGTGAACGCGAAGAGAAACGCAAAGAGCAACTTGAACAAATTGAAGTGGGTGACGAACTGCAGGGAACGGTCCGCACCATCAAGGACTTCGGAGCGTTCGTCGACCTGGGTGGTCTAGATGGCTTGATTCACATCAGCAAGCTCAGTTGGGACCGCGTCAAGCATCCCAGCGAGGTGCTTGAAATCGGCCAACAGGTAACCGTCCAACTGGACTCAGTCGACAAAGAGACAGGCAAGATATCCCTCTCCTACCGCGATCTGCTTGAAAACCCGTGGGATACCGCGGAGCAAGAGTTTGAGGTGGGATCGGTCCACAAAGGATCCGTCACTCGAATCGCCGCGTTCGGCTGCTTCGTACGACTCGCAGCAGGTGTTGAGGGACTGGTACACATCAGTGAACTCGCTCACCATCGCGTCTCCAAAGTGGGCGCCTTCGTCAACGAGGGTGACGAAGTGGAAGTCAAAGTTCTAAGTTTCGACCGAGACGCTCAAAAAGTAGGCTTGTCGATCAAAGCCGCTCAGCAAGCCCCGGTCGATCCGACCAAACAAGCGGACAAGGAAGAGGTGGACGAACCACCGCGTGAAGTTGCCGTCAAAGCATCACACACGGGCCCGCTGAAAGGTGGCAATAACCAGGACACTGGCGGTTCTCAGTTCGGGCTCCGCTGGTAGGCCGCGATGTGAACAGTCGCCGCAGGGTATCCCCAATTTGGTGGTTCCATGTTTTGCCGTTAATTTCTGCATAATCGGTACAAACCGACCTTTGAGTAATTAGTCTGCATCAGGTGCTGCAGCCACGCATGTCGAAATCATGCGTGGCAGGCAGCCGATCCCTGCGTGCGAAGCTTCCGTGTTTCAAGCGGTGCTCTTGTCTGGACGAATTTTCAGATCGAAGAGGGTTCCTTGCTGACCGAGGACGTGCGTCTGGGAAACGTTATGCCCCGTGATGTGGACGTACCCGATGCACTTGTATTTTTTCCTGCTTGTTGTGCTCTCGCTGAGCTGCGCCTCGCTTCCACCCGTGGACACGTCGCTGCGGCAAGCCACCCTTGCGAGCGGATGCATGCTGACGGCACTGTTTCTTCTGTGTCATATCGCAGCAAGGATCTGCGCGAAACAAATCGCGAGTGAAAAAATCGACGCTCGCTTGGGAGCCGATTTGCTGGATCGACAAATGACCGCCTTTCGTTGGCTCGGATTGGGCATTGTGATTCTTTGCCTTGCCGGCTTTGGTCTTGCGACCGCTACCGTACAGGCTCCCTACCTCAGCAACACACTCTTCTTGCAAGCGGTGATCCTGCTCATTCCGGGGCTCACGATCACTGTGGCAACATGGTCTGCAGAGCAATATTACCGTGGACTAACAGGCTTGGTCGAGAACCATCCCGTCCTGCACGCCAAGTACCTTTGGCAACGTTTCCGCGGAACCGTCGCATGGCTCGTGCTGCCAATCCTGCTGCTTTTGGGAATGACCGATTTGATCACTGGGCTACCGATTGGCGAGGCAACAGCAGCGATCATCACTACCATTGTTTTGTTGCTGTTCGTGCCCCTCGGTTTACCGTGGCTAATCCGACATCTTTTCAAAACATCTCGCCTCGATTCGCAAACCGAGCAATGGGTAGATGAAATCATGAGTTCTGCTGGGCTCAAACGCACACGCATCGTTTGTTGGCAAACGGGGAATCGATCATTCAATGCGATGGTTGCAGGCTTTGTTCCTCCGTTGCGGACCTTACTGATTTCCGACCGCGCGCTGAATGAACTGCCTCGATCTGAGCTTTCCATGGTAATCCTTCACGAAGCCGCTCATCTACGCCGCTTTCACGTTCCGTTGCGGATGCTAACTATCGTTCCTGCCTGGCTACTCGGTGGTTTGATCACTCGGTTCGCCGAGGGGCATTCGTGGGCCATGGCTGCTGGCAGTGGCGTCGCGATCACGATGACGCTGATCACGCTCCGCATTGCCGCGATTCGTACAGAACTGGATGCCGACGTGCAAGCTTGCCAAATGGCAGCCGAAATGGCGGATCGCGTACGGGATGTCCCGCGATCCTACGAGGATGCATCCGACGCTCTGTCGAACGCGTTACTTCGCATCACGGTGGAATCACCGTCCGCCAGAAAAGCAAGTTGGTTGCACCCAGCAGTATCCCAGCGGATTGCCAATATGCAGTCGCACGCTGTGCCCCAAAGTTCTTTTTCTAAGGACAGCTCAAACACTGCCCTCATGCACCAAGCCTGATCGACCGAAGCCAGAAAACGCAGGCGAAGAGGCATTCCGGTTCTTGCAACAAGGAAGGTCGCAGGCCGGAGCACTGCGTACAGGACTTCGGGTGAGGAACACGCAGAAAAATCGACAAATCCATCCGATGCGAACGTTTTGACAATCCGTGTCTCAAAAGGGTGGATGCACTCATTTTGCACACTGCAGCGAGCTCTATGCCATCAAGCCTCTTAGCCGTCCGGTAGTGATGCCGTTCTGCAAAGGAGTTCTCTTCAAGCAGTAAACAGCACAGGACAGGCAGCCGGACAGCGAAATCCGCTAGATATCTGGGGGCGAAATAACTGGGGCTGGCTGGTGCGTCAATCGCACCCCATTCACTCAAACCTGCTGTGGCTTCATAATCGGTTCTGACAGCGGTCGGAACCCCCGGCGGCTAGTAACCGGATAATGTTCCGGTGATCACGATCAGCCAATAAATTAATAGTAACGGAGAGATATTCATGGGACGCTCAGGAATCATTACTTTCAAAGGAAATCCAATGACGCTTGAGGGCGATGACGTTGCGATCGGCAGTAACGCCCCTGACTTCACCGTGCATTACGCGGACGCGGGAATCCAATCCTTGTCTTTGAATGATTTAAAAGGGAAACCCACCATTATCAGTGTGGTTCCAAGTCTGGACACACCGACTTGTGCGATTCAAACCAAGAAGTTCAACGAGGAGATCGCATCCTTGGGGGACAAGATCAATGCCGTGACTGTCAGCCGTGACTTGCCTTTTGCTCAGGCTCGTTTCTGTGGTGCAGAGGACGTATCAATGCGGACGGCAAGCGATTACCAGAGCCATCAGTTTGGCACAGCCTTTGGCGTGACGATCGAGGAACTGAAACTCTTGACACGAGCGGTATTTGTATTGGATGCCGAGGGAAAAGTCGCCTACAAGGAAATCGTCGCCGAAGTCACTGAGGAACCGGACTATTCGGCTGCCATGGCTGCTATGCGAATGCTTGTGTAGTCAAAACAGCAATACAGCACGCACTCAGGCATGTTATTCTGAGTGTGTCGCTGCGTTGCCTTCTCGCCAATGCAAAGATCGCCGCGACTTCACTTCGCAGTGCTGCCAACCCATTCACATAACCAGCAGGTAATACGATGTCCAAATTTGTAGTTGCTGCGTTATACCGGTTTGTGCGTCTGGATGACTTCGAAGATCTGCAGAAACCGATTCATGATCACATGGTCGAATTTGGGGTCTGCGGCAGCTTGCTCCTCGCCAGTGAGGGAATCAATGGCACCGTATCCGGAAGCCGTGAGGGGATCGACAAGCTACTGAGTTATCTTCGAGCTGACCCGCGTCTGAGCAGCCTTGAGGTCAAAGAATCGTTTGCTCTTGAGGCCCCTTTCAAACGAACCCGCGTCCGCTTGAAGAAAGAGATCGTCACCATGGGGGTCGAAGGAATCGATCCCAACGACTCTGTGGGGACCTATGTTGACCCGCAGGACTGGAACGCGCTGATCAGCGACCCGGAGGTGACTTTGATCGATACACGGAACGATTACGAAGTCGCCATTGGTACTTTTGAGGGAGCGGTGAATCCCGAA
>Ga0315315_10005185_pt1 | contig 12020 bp, 8 predicted proteins | sample M140m3416metaG_FD_203699 | JGI IMG/M metagenome (GOLD analysis project Ga0315315, IMG submission 203699) | Ammonia-oxidizing marine archaeal communities from Monterey Bay, California, United States - M1 40m 3416 | ecosystem: Environmental > Aquatic > Marine > Intertidal zone | place: USA...
TGGAAGGTTCAGGAATAGGACAATTTATACCGCTGATTTTAATTTTTGTTATTTTTTATTTTTTCTTAATAAGACCTCAACAAAAAAAAGTTAAAGAGCATAAATCAATGGTAGAAGGCTTGAAAAGAGGAGATAAAGTTATCACTTCTGGAGGTATTACCGGTACTGTTGAAAGATTAATTGATAATGATAAAGTTGAAGTTGAAATAGCTGACAATGTCAAAGTAGAAATTGTTAAAGCAACAGGTATTCAAGGTCTTTTGAATAATCAAGTAAATAGTCAAGAAGTTAAAAAATAATCAATTAAAGTAAAGTGCTTTATTTTTCAAAGTTAAGAATTGTATTTATAACTCTTTTCTCAATTTTATTTATTGCGATAGCTTCATCTAACTTATTTAAATTTGATGATGACTTTTTCGATAAAAAAATAAATCTGGGCTTAGATTTACAAGGCGGTTCTTATCTTTTATTAGAAATTGATAATGCTCCAGTTATAGAACAAAAACTTCAGAATTTAACATCAACTATTAGAAATTATTTTAAAGATCAAAATATAAAAATAAATAATATTAAAATTGAAGGTAAAAATATATTTTTTAACGTTGATGATCAAAGTAAACAAATAATTATAGATACTTTTACCGATGAAAACAGCGATATAAATCCTTACTATCCAAGATTTAAGTCACATCAATTAAATATAGAAGACACGGGATTAAATCTAAAAGTAAATTTTTCAAAACAAGGATTAATTACTCTTAAAACTTCATCTCAAGATCAAGCAATTGAAATTGTTCGACGAAGAATCGACGAAGTTGGCACTAATGAACCAAATATCTTAAAAAGAGGAAATAATCGTATTTTAGTTGAGCTTCCTGGATTAGATGATCCTATGAGAGTGAAATCTCTTTTAGGTAAAACTGCAAATTTAACTTTTAGATTTGTCACAAATAATGAAAACGACAGTTTCGGTGTTGAAAAGTTAAAATATGAAGATGGAATTGAAGAAGCAACAGTGAGTAAACGTATTATTATAAGTGGAGATAATCTTTTGGATGCTCAGCCTAAAATGGATACTCAAACTAATCAAACAATTGTTTCTTTTTCTTTAGATAGAGTGGGTGCAAAAAGATTTGGTAAAGCAACATCAACTGGTATCGGTAAACAGCTTGCAATAGTTCTAGATGGTAAAATTATAAGCGCCCCAGTAATTAGGGATACTATAGCTAGTGGTTCTGGTCAAATTAGTGGAGGTTTTACTTTTCAATCAGCAACAGATTTAGCACTACTGCTTAGGTCCGGGGCATTGCCAGCTCCTTTAGATATTATTGAAGAAAGAACCGTTGGTCCTGATCTAGGTCAAGACTCCATCAATGCAGGAATGATTGCTTTAGCCATAGGATTTCTTTTGGTAATTATTTTTATGTTTGTGAAATATAGAATTTTTGGATTAATCACTAATGTAACTTTAATCATAAATTTATTTATTTTATTAGGAATTTTAACTTTATTTGAAGCGACATTAACATTACCAGGTATTGCTGGCATAATATTAACTGTAGGCATGGCAGTTGATGCAAATGTTTTAATTTTTGAAAGAATAAAAGAAGAACTAAAGGATGAAACAAATAATATATTAGCTTTTGACAGTGGTTATATTAAGTCTAGAACAGCAATAATCGATGCTAACATAACTACTTTATTAGCGGCAATAATACTTTTTTTCATGGGGTCTGGCCCAATAAAAGGATTTTCTGTTACATTGGGTATAGGAATTTTTACAACATTATTTTCTGTTTATTTTATAGCGAGGCTTTTCACTAGTCTTTATGTATCTAAAAATAGAAATAGAGAAAATTTAATCTAATGATAGCTTTTAACAAATATTATAATCACTTTAATCTTATATCAGCTATATTAATTATTTGCTCATTAGTCTTGCTTACTTTTAAAGGACTTAATTTTGGAATTGATTTTAAAGGAGGGACATTAATTGAGCTGAGGTCCTCAGACAGCAAAATAAATGTTAGCACCTTGAGAGATAAGTTTAGTCAAATGAATCTTGGAGATGTATCGGTAAAAAAGTTTGGAAATGATACAGATTATTTAATTAAGTTTGAAAATAAAGACAACAAAAAAGACGCAATTGAAAAAATTAAAGTTAACCTGGATAAATCATTTGGAAATAATTTTAATTTTAGAAGAGTTGAAAATGTTGGACCTAAAGTAAGTGCAGAATTGCTGAAATCAGGAGTAATTGCAATTTCTTTATCTTTAGCAATCATGCTATTTTATATTTGGATTAGATTTGAATGGCAATTTAGTCTTGGGGCAATTTTGGCTTTATTTCATGATGTTATTGTTACACTTGGGGTATTTTCTTTATTTAGTCTAGAGATAAATTTATCCATTATCGCTGCGGTATTAACTATAGTTGGATATTCAATGAATGATACAGTTGTAATTTTTGATCGTGTAAGAGAGAATTTAAGAAAATATTCTGATATAAAAATATTTGAATTAACAAATATTTCCATTAACGAAACTTTATCAAGAACAATAATTACTTCAGTTACAACTTTATTAGCTTTATTGGCTATTTATTTTTTTGGTGGAGAAATCTTAAAAGGTTTTTCTTTAGCGATGATTTTAGGTGTTGTTTTCGGGACTTATTCTTCAATTTATATTGCAAATACTGTTTTGGTTAGACTAAGAGTTTCTCAAAAAACTGTCTTAAGAGAGGATGATCAAAAATAATCATATCAATCATTAGCAATATTATTGTATGAATAAAAAACTTTGGGAAGCATCAAAAAACTTAAAAAATAGCTCAAATTTATTTAAATTTGAAAAATTTATATCAGCAAAATATAAAAAATATTTCAAAAATGATTATGAGAAAATTCATAGTTGGTCTGTTAAAAATTCTCATAAATTTTGGGATAGTATTTGGGACTATTCAAATGTTAAAGGAATAAAAAATAAACTAAAGATAAAAAAATCTTCAAAATTTTATAAAAATATTTTTTTACCAAAATCTAAATTAAATTTTACAGAAAACTTACTTTCTAAAAATAATAATGATAAAGCAATTACTTTTATAAGTGAAAGTGGGTATCGTGAAATAAAAAAATGGAATGAATTAAATAATAATGTAAAAAAAATTTCTTTATTTTTAAAAGAATTAAATATTAAATCAAAAGATAGAGTTGCTGCTTATATGCCAAATACGTCTGAAACAGTAGAGGCTTTTTTGGGAACGGTAGCTATAGGATCAATTTGGTCATCATGTTCACCTGATTTTGGAATAAACGGTGTTATTGAAAGATTTTCTCAAATTAAACCAAAAGTTTTATTTGTTACCAATGAATACTTCTACAATGGAAAAAGAATTAATATTTTGGAGAGAGTTCCTCATATAATAAAAAAAATACCAAGCATTAAACATGTAATTATTTCAAATTACCCAGGTGAAACTGAAAAAAAAAAAATTCCCAAATACAAGAATGCTAAAACATATAAATGGAAAAATATGTTTCAACAAGAAATTTTTAAATTTAGATTTCATAAATTTGATTTTGAACATGAATTAGCAATTCTTTATTCAAGCGGAACCACTGGAAAACCTAAATGTATTTGTCATAAAACTGGAGGAGTACTACTTCAACATTTGAAAGAGCATCAACTCCATTGTGATATAAAAGAAAATGATAATATTTTTTATTTTACTACCTGTGGCTGGATGATGTGGAATTGGTTAATTTCTGCTTTAGCATCCAAAGCATCAATTGTCTTATTTGATGGTTTTCCCATGTATAAAAAAGAGGATTTACTTTTGAAAATAGCCAATAAAGAAAATATAACTTTATTAGGTGTAAGTGCAAAATACTTAGATGCATTACGTAAATTCAGTAAAAATTATTACAAATTATACAAATTTTCTAAATTAAAAACTATCTGTTCAACTGGATCTCCATTATCAGCGGATAGTTTTAATTATGTTTATAAAAATATTAAAAAAGATGTTCATTTAGCATCAATATCAGGCGGTACCGACATTGTTTCTTGCTTCGTTTTAGGAAATTTATATCAACCTGTTCATTCAGGCGAAATTCAAAATAAAGGATTGGGAATGGATGTACGTGTATTTAGCGAAAATGGCAAATCTATTTTAAAAAAAAAAGGTGAACTTGTATGTATTAATCCTTTTCCATCAATGCCATTAAAATTTTGGAATGATAAAAATGATACTAAGTTTAAAAAAGCATATTTTGATAAATTTAAGAATATTTGGCATCATGGAGATTTTGCTAAAATAACTAACAAGAAAGGTTTTATAATTGTAGGCCGATCAGATACCACTTTAAATCCTGGCGGTGTTCGATTAGGAACAGCTGAAATTTATAATGAAATTGAAAGATTTAAAGAAATAAAAGAATCTCTTGTTGTAGGTCAGTCTTGGGATAACGATATACGAATAATATTATTTGTAATTTTAAATTCAAAATTTGATCTTACCGAAGATTTGTTAAAAAAAATGAAATTAAAAATCAGAAAAAATGCATCTCCAAGACATGTCCCTCATAAAATAATTCAAGTCAATGATATTCCTAGAACCAAGAGCGGTAAAATTGTCGAATTAGCTGTAAAAAATATTATTGAAGGAAATAAAATTAAAAATAAAGAAGCCTTGGCTAATCCTTTTTCTTTAGATCAATACAGAAATATTAAAGAATTGCAGTATTAATAAAATAATTAATATTTAATAAAGGTTTTGAGCTGCCACCATTGATAAAAGCATTGGTAAAGACAATAATGTATTAGTTCTTGAAAATAACATGGCAGTTTTTGCTGATTTAGCTTTTAAATCAGGCTCACAATCAACGATACCCAAAGCTCTTTTTTGATTAGGCCAAATGACAAACCAAACATTAAAAGCCATTATAACCCCAAGCCACATACCAATTCCAATTGCTGTATGTTTAGGAACTCCCGAACCTATGCTCAAAGTCATTGCATCATGTAAGTAACCATTTAATAAAGCTAGTATTAATCCTGACAGAACAGTTAAAGCTGCTGCCCATCTAAAATAAAATAATGCAGCTGGAGCTATAACTTTACCTATTGCAGGCTTTTGTTCGTCTGGAATTTTGCCCATGTTTGGAATCTGTACAAAATTAAAATACCAAAGTAATCCAATCCACATAATCGCAACGATTACGTGTATGTATCTGAATAACCAGCTCCAAAACAATGTATCAAAAGCAATACCGCCATTTAAATAAGATAGACCAATAAATACTAATATCGCTAAAGCTAGCGAAGCGTGAATTGTTTTAGATAGTGATGCTAATAAATTACTCATGATTCTAAATATTTATACACTAATTTAACAAAAATTTTAACAATCTTTTAATAAATTATCCTAATAAAGGTTTTAAAAATTGACCAGTGTAGCTTTCAGTTATTTTGCAAATTTCCTCAGGTTTACCCTCTGCTATTATGTTACCACCTTTAACGCCACCCTCAGGTCCCATATCAACAATATAATCTGCTGTTTTTATAACATCAAGATTATGCTCAATTACCACAACAGTGTTTCCAAGTTTTACAAATGTATGAAGTATTTCTAATAATTTTTTAATATCGTGTTGATGAAGCCCTGTTGTTGGTTCATCCAAAATATACATTGTTCGTCCTGTTGACCTTTTAGAAAGTTCTTTTGCAAGTTTTATTCTTTGAGCTTCACCACCTGATAGTGTGGTTGCTTGTTGTCCAATTTTAATATAACCCAAACCTACTTTTTTTAATGTTAGAAGTTTGGTTTTAATGTTTGATATATTTTCAAAATAATCACAACCTTCGTCCACAGACATATCTAGAACATCAGCGATACTTTTATCTTTAAATTTAATTTCCAATGTTTCTCTATTATATCTGGTTCCCTTACATTCATCACATTGAATATAAACATCTGGTAAAAAATGCATCTCATACGTTATTACTCCATCTCCCTCGCAAGCTTCACATCTTCCACCTTTTACATTAAAAGAAAATCTTCCAGGTTTATAACCTCTAGTTTTAGACTCGGGTAAACTCGTAAACCAATCTCTTATAGGACCAAAGGCTCCAGTATAAGTTGCTGGATTCGACCTTGGTGTTCTTCCTATTGGTGATTGATCAATATCGATAATTTTATCTATTAACTCAACACCTTTATAACTTTTAAAAGCTTTTGGAGCCTTCCTAGCTTTATTGTTAAGTGTCAAATTTAAGGCGTGATATAATGTTTGAAGTATCAACGTTGATTTGCCACTACCTGAAACGCCAGTAACACAGGTAAAACTTCCAGTTGGTATTTTAAGATTAATATTATTTAAGTTATTTCCTGAAGCGCCATTGATTTCAACAAATCTTCCATTCTTTGCTAATCGACGTGTTTTAGGAACTTCAATAATTTTTTTATTTGATAAATATTGACCAGTAATACTATTTTTATCTTTTTTAATTTCGTCATATGTTCCTTGCGCAGATATTTCTCCACCATTAGATCCAGCTTCAGGACCCATATCAATAATGTGATCAGCGTTTTCCATAGTTTCTGTGTCATGTTCAACAACAATAACAGTATTACCTAAATCTCTTAATCGTTTAAGAGCATTAATAAGTTTAACATTGTCTTTTTGGTGTAAACCTATTGAAGGCTCATCAAGTACATACAAAACACCTGTTAAACCTGAGCCTATCTGTGACGCTAATCTTATTCTTTGAGCCTCACCACCAGATAATGTTCCTGATTCTCTAGACAATGTTAAGTAATCGAGACCAACATTAAGAAGAAAGTTCAATCTTTCATTGATTTCTTTTAAAACATGTTCTGCAATTTTAAATTGCCTTTTATCTAAATTTTTTTCCAAATCTTTAAACCATTGTGCAGCATCAAGAATTGATTTTCTTGTAACCTCACTAATATTTTTATTATCAATTTTTACACATAAAGCCTCTTCTTTAAGTCTATCTCCATTACAACTTTCACAAGCTGAGTCTGACTGATATTCTGCTATAGCTTCTCTTTTCCATTCACTATCAGACTCTAAAAATCTTCTTTCTAAATTATTTATTACACCTTCAAAAGTTTTTTTATGTGAATATTTTTCATAACCGTCATCATAATTAAACTTAATTTCTTCTTCATCAGAACCATATAAAATAATATCTTTAATTTTTTTTGGTAATTTTTTCCATTTATCATCTAGTGAAAAACCATAATGTTTAGCAATTGATGCTAATGTTTGAGCATAGTATAGTGTTGTAGATTTTGCCCAAGGTTCAATTGCTCCATCAGCAATACTTTTTCTTTCATCTGGAATTACTAAATTTGGATCAACGTTTAATTTAATACCAATACCCTCACACTCTTCACAAGCTCCGTATGGACTATTAAAAGAAAAAAGTCTTGGTTCTATTTCTTCAATAGTAAAACCACTTTCAGGGCAAGCAAATTTAGTCGAATAGATTAGTTTTTCAACTTTTCTAAATTTTTGTGGTAATGTTTCATCTTCATACTCAACAAAAACTAATCCATTAGATAAATTTACGGCCGTTTCAATACTTTCTGCCAATCTATTTCCTAATTTTGAGTTTAATACAATTCTATCAACTAAAACTGAAATATCATGTTTGAGTTTTTTATCTAAATTTGGAGATTTTTCGATATCGTATAATACATTATCAATCTTAATTTTTCTAAAACCTCTCCTTTTATAACTTAAAATATCTTTTTTATATTCTCCTTTACGACCTCTGACTACAGGAGCATAAATATATATTGTACTTTTTTTAGGTAATTTTTTAACTAAATCTACAATTTGAGTTATAGTTTGTGATGTAATTGGCTTTCCAGTAAATGGTGAATAGGGTACTCCAGCTCTTGCATACAAAACTCTCATATAGTCATAAATTTCAGTGACTGTAGCAACAGTTGATCTTGGGTTTTTAGATGTATTTTTTTGTTCTATAGCTATTGCTGGACTTAAACCTTCTATCAGATCAACATTAGGCTTTTTCATTTTATCTAAAAATTGTCTAGCATAAGCAGACAGACTTTCGACGTATCTTCTTTGACCTTCTGCATAAATAGTGTCAAAGGCCAATGATGATTTTCCAGAGCCAGATAGTCCAGTAATTACAACAAATTGATCTTTAGGTATTTCAACAGAAACATTCTTTAAATTATGTTCTTTGGCGCCCTTAATAACTATCTTTTTGATCATATTTTTTGTTGCTTTGAGTTAATAAAATTAATAATGACAAGAATTGTGATATAGTTCTTATTAATTAATTTAACAAATATTAAATATTATGGCTGGAAGTTTAAATAAAGTATTATTAATTGGTCGTTTGGGCGCAGATCCAGAGATCAAACAAATGGTTAATGGTAAAAGTGTTGCAAGGCTTAGCTTAGCTACAAGTCAATCGTGGAAAGACAAAAATACTGGTGAAAAAAAAGAGAAAACTGAATGGCACCGTATAGTTGTATTTAATGAAGGTCTTGTAAATGTTATTCAGCAATATTTAAAAAAAGGTGCTCAAATCTATGTAGAGGGTCAACTTACTACTAGAAAATGGAAAGACGAGCAATCTGGACAAGATAAATATTCTACTGAAATTGTTCTTCAGGGATACAACACTACTTTAACAATGCTTGGTGGTGGAAACACTGGAGGAGGGATTCAAAATGATACAACCCAACAAAATAATATTGAGGATTCTTCACAAGTGTCAAATGATATGGATGACGAAATTCCATTTTAGTATCTATGCAAAAAACTGAAGTTCCAAAAGATAATAATATTAAATTAATCTCAATGCATGATGAGATGAGCTCGTCTTATCTATCGTATGCAATGAGTGTAATAGTTAGTAGAGCCTTACCCGATGTAAGAGATGGATTAAAACCAGTTCATAGAAGAATTTTATATGCAATGTATAAAGGTGGATATGATTGGTCAAAACAATTTAGAAAATCTGCAAGAATAGTCGGGGATGTTATTGGTAAGTATCACCCTCATGGTGATCAATCAGTTTATGATGCCTTGGTGAGAATGGTTCAAGATTTTTCAATGAGCTTACCTTTAGTTCAGGGTCAAGGTAACTTTGGATCTATTGATGGAGATCCAGCAGCAGCAATGAGGTATACAGAAACAAGACTTTCGAAAGTTTCTCAGTTTTTAATTGATGACATTGAAAAAAATACAGTTTCGTACAAAAGTAATTATGATGAAACTGAAAAAGAACCAACTGTTTTACCTGCACAATATCCAAATCTTTTAGTTAATGGAGCAGGTGGTATAGCAGTAGGTATGGCCACAAGTATTCCACCTCACAATTTAGGTGAAATAATAAATGGAACATTAGCCTTAATTGACAATAAAGAAATAAAAGTTAAAGAACTTATGAAGCATATACCTGGACCAGATTTTCCAACAGGAGGTGTAATTATTGGTAAAGATATTATCAAACAAGGTTATAATAATGGTAGAGGATCATTTAAGATTAGAGGTGAAGTTTCTATAGAAGGACTTAAAAATGGAAGAGAGAGATTAGTAATTACCTCGATTCCTTATCAAGTAAATAAATCAGTTCTAAATGAAAGAATTGCCCAACTGGTAAGAGAGAAAAAAATTGAAGGAATTAAAGATATAAGAGATGAGTCTAATAGAGAAGGTATAAGAGTTGCAATTGATTTAAGAAGTGGTGTTGAGCCCGAAACTATAAAAAGACAACTTTATAAAAATACACAAATTGAAAGCTCATTTGGCTTTAATACTTTAGCAATTGTTGATGGAAAACCAAGAACTTGTAATTTAAAAGATTTTTTAACAAACTTTTTATCTTTCAGAGAAGATGTTGTTATAAAAAAAACGAAATTTGATCTTCAGAAAGCAGAAGAAAGAGCACATATATTATTAGGTTTATCTGTATCAGTAGAAAATTTAGATAAAATTATTAAAATAATACGTTCTTCAAAAACCCCAGAGGACGCTAAACAAACTATACTAAAAACAAAGTGGAAAATAAGCAAAACTCAAAAATTAATTTCTCTTGTTGAAGGCAAAAAAAGTAAAAATATTTACTCTTTATCTGAACCTCAAGTGATAGCTATTTTAGAGTTAAGACTACAAAAATTAACTGCTCTAGGAATAAATGAAATAGAAACTGAAATTAAAAAATTAGCTGAGTTAATAACTAAATATAAAAAAATAATATCTTCAAAAAAAGAACTCTTAAAAGTAATAAGTGAAGAACTTAAAAATATTAAAGAGAAATTTGCTATTCCAAGAAGAACTAAAATTATAGACGCAGTATTAAATTATGACATAGAAGAAACAATTCAAAAACAATCTGTAATTATAACTGTTACTTTGCAAGGTTATATAAAAAGAGGCTCCTTAGATGGCGTTAAACAACAAAAAAGAGGTGGTAAAGGAAAATCTGGAATTACAACAAGGGATCAGGATTCAGTTATTCAAACTTTATCTGTTAGCACGCATACATCTGTTCTTTTCTTTTCCACGGAAGGTTTAGTTTACAAGGTTAAAGCATGGAAAATACCCGAAGGTTCAGCGGCATCAAAAGGGAAATCATTGTTTAATATTTTGCCACTAAAAAATCATCAATCTATAAGCTCAATTATGCCAATGCCTGAAAATGAAACTGACTTGAAAAATTATCAAATAATTTTTGCAACCGCTCAAGGTAAAGTTAGAAAAAATAGTTTAGATGATTTTTCCTCGATTAATGCTTCTGGTAAAATTGCCATGAAACTTGATAATAATGATAAAATTGTAGGTGTTAAAATTTGTCAAGATGATCAGGATGTTATTTTAAGTACTAAGTTTGGTAAGTGCATAAGGTTTGAAGCAAAAAAATTAAGAGTATTTAAGGGAAGATCATCAAAAGGAATTAAAGGAATAGAATTAGCCCCAAATGATCAGATTGTATCTTTATCAGTAATCAATAGCGATAAAACTAAGAAAAATGGCAAAAAATCTAAAGATGAAAAATCTGAAATCAAAGCGAAAGAAAAATTTGTCTTGTCTATAAGTGAAAATGGATATGGAAAAAAAACCTCTCATTTTGATTATAGAGTTACTAATAGAGGAGGCAAAGGTATAATTGGTATTGTTAATTCACCACGAAATGGCAACATAACATCTTCATTTCCTGTTTTTGAAGGTGATGAAATACTTATTTCAACAAACAAAGGAAGAGTAATAAGAGTTGCTGTTAAAGAAATAAGAACCGCAGGAAGAAATACTCAAGGAGTGAGAATTATAAAATTATCAGGTGAAGAAAAAGTTGTATCTGCAATTAAAATTGACGATAATCTGATCTAATGAATAAGGTAGCTATTTATCCAGGCACATTTGACCCTATTACATATGGTCATATTGATGTTATTAAAAAAGCATTAAAATTATTTGATAAAATCGTTGTTGGAGTTTCAGATGTTAATGATAAAAACTACTTATTTAACTCAGAAGAACGTATTAATATTGTTAATAAAGCTTTATTTAAAGATTTAAAATTAAATAAAAAAAAAATAACTGTTGTTTCTTTTAGTTCTCTTACAACAGATTTATGTAAAAAATATAAATCAAATATAATTTTACGAGGCTTAAGGGCTGTTTCCGACTTTGAGTACGAATTTCAATTGGCTGGAATGAACAGAAAGTTAAATAATGATATTGAAACAATTTTTTTAATGTCTGATGTTGAAAATCAAATAATATCTTCAAGATTTGTAAAAGAAATTGTTAAATTAAATGGAGATATAAAAAAATTTACTACCAAAAGCACAATTAAATCTTTAAAAGATAAATATGAGTAGAATTTTAACAAATATTTTTATTTTATTTTTTTTATTTACTAATCAATTAATAGCACAGGAGAATATAATGATTTTAAAATTAAAAGATGGTGATGTGAAAATCGAGTTATTTGAAGATGTAGCTCCA
>Ga0315315_10005187_pt1 | contig 12017 bp, 13 predicted proteins | sample M140m3416metaG_FD_203699 | JGI IMG/M metagenome (GOLD analysis project Ga0315315, IMG submission 203699) | Ammonia-oxidizing marine archaeal communities from Monterey Bay, California, United States - M1 40m 3416 | ecosystem: Environmental > Aquatic > Marine > Intertidal zone | place: USA...
TGTTTATTAAAAAAGCTGCTTTACTTCCTGAGTTTGGTAAAATAGTTTGTGCCTCTGTGGGGTTTATATTACCTAGTGGAGAAATTAAATTAGATAGTTTTGTTGGTAATGAAAAAGACATATTAGGTAATCTTTGTGAATTATTTAATAGGGTAGATAAATTAGGGTTTAGAATTTGTGGGCACAATATAAAAAACTTTGATTTACCATACATAGGTAAAAAAATGTTAGCACACGGGATAACTTTACCTAAAATATTACCTACTTACAACGATAAACCTTGGGAGACTAAGGTAGTTGACACTAAAGAAGTTTGGGGATTTAATTCTTACATCGGATTATCTTCATTAGACCTAATTTGTGTTTCACTAAATGTTGAGTCACCAAAAAACGGGGATTTGAAAGGGGACCTACTACATCAATTTTATTACAGTGAAAAAAAAGATATAAATAAAATAAAAGAATATTGTGAAAAAGATGTTGAGGCCACAATAAACTTAGTTAAAAAAATTACAAAATGTTAAAATAATACGAAGACCTTAAAAATGTAATAGGCCAATTAGATAAATTAAAAGAACTAACCTCAGAACTCAATAAATCTAGTGAAGGGACACCCACTTTAAAAGAACAGTGGGGAATAGATTTAGAAGACTTAGAAAATTTAAAAATAGACGAATCACAAACTTTTAACAAACCTAAAGTACAAATAAAATTTATTAATAAAAGTACTAATGTAGACCCATCTTATTTTTATGAAGGTGATAGTGGATTTGATTTTAGAGCTGACCTCAAAGAAGAAAATATAACAGTTAAAAGTGGTGGTCGTAAAATCATTCCGACAGGCCTTTACTTTGAAGTACCGAGAGGTTATGAATTACAAGTAAGACCTCGTAGTGGATTAGCTGCCAAATACGGAATTACAGTTTTAAACACTCCAGGAACTGTAGATAGTAATTACAGAGGTGAAATAAAAATTATATTAATAAACTTAGGAGAAGAAGATTTTATTGTTGAAAACGGTGATAGAATAGCTCAGGGTGTTATTTCTTCGGTTTTAGATAATGTTTGGGGTGAATTAAAATCTGTCGAATCTTTAAATAATAGTAATCGCCAAGATTCTGGATTCGGTAGTACTGGAAAAAAGTAAAATAAAATGCAAAAAAACACTATACTCATAACTGGTGGAGCTGGTTTTATAGGTTCACATTTAGTTAAATTCATGGTAGAAAAATACCCACATTATGAAATTCACGTAATAGATTCTTTAACCTACGCTGGTAATTTAAAAAATTTAAAATCTGTAGAAGATAAAATTACTTTTCACAAAATGGACATTAGCCTTACTAGATTTATAGACTCTTTATATGAATTATACAAATTTGACGGTGTCATAAATCTAGCAGCTGAAACACATGTGGATAACTCAATAGAAGAACCTAACGTTTTTTTAAATACCAATATAGTAGGGACTTCTAATCTAATAAAAAACGCTGTAAAATATAAAAGTAGATTTTTACAAGTCTCTACTGACGAAGTGTATGGGACACTACAGTTTAACGATGGTAGGACTTTTTATGAGTTCACACCTTTTAAACCTCAGTCACCTTATGCCGCTTCTAAAGCTGGTGCAGATTTACTAATCGATTCTTTTGTAAACACTTATGGTTTGAATGCGTCAATAACACACTGTTCAAATAATTATGGTTCACACCAAAATGAAGAAAAATTAATACCTAAAACCATAAAATGCCTTAAAGAAAATATACAAATACCAATATACGGTAGTGGTGAAAATATACGTGACTGGATACATGTGGATGACCATGTAAAAGCTTTAGATTTAGTTTACCATACTGGAAAAATGGGTGAACATTATAATGTTGGTGGTGGTAATGAGTTTACTAATTTAGAACTTGTTAAGTTGATATGTAGAAATTACGATACTTTAAAAGGATTTGTCCCTGGTACTGGAGCTAGATTAATATCATTTGTTAAAGATAGAGCTGGTCACGACTTAAGGTATTCAATAAACTACGATAAAATTTATACAAAACTAAGGTGGAAACCAGAAATAAATTTTTCACTAGGTCTAGTAGAAACTATTAAATCTTATATGTAATGATAAGTGTAATTTATTGTACTAAAGAAGATTATCCTTCACATATTGAACACATAAAAAAAACTTGTGGTGTAAAAGATATGGAAATTATTCAGTACATTAACAAAGGAGAAGCACTTACTAAATTTTATAATAAAGGATTAGAGGAAAGTAAAAATGAAATTGTGGTATTTTGTCATGATGACATTATTTTTAATACTAAAAACTGGGGAAAGAAATTACTAAACCATTTTAAAAATACTGATTTTGGTATTTTGGGCGTGGCAGGTACGACTAGCATGCCATCAACAGGTAAATGGTGGGAGGAACCACAAAAAATGATGGGACAAGTAAGACATTCTCATGAAGGTAAGTCTTGGGATAGTATATATTGTCCTAGTTTTGGTGATTCTATATTACAATCAATTATAGTCGATGGGTTATTTTTTGCTATTGACAAATCAAGAATTAAAAATGAATTTTCTAGAGAATTTAAAGGTTTTCATTTTTATGAAATAGATTTTTGTATTTCTAACCACCTATCGGGTGTTAAGGTTGGGGTCATTTCAAATATAAGGATTACCCATAAATCTATAGGAATGACCAACGAAGAGTGGGAAAAAAATAGAAAACAATTTGTTAAAAAGTACACATATGATTTACCTATTAATTTAATACCACAAATTTTTTCAAAAAATAAAAATACTAAATTAAAAAAGAACCCTAAAGTAGGTGTCATTATACCCACCAAAGGTAATATAGAGTTACTAACTAATTGTATAAACTCATTGTGGGACAATGACGACTACGACAATATGGTCGTATATATTGCCGACACAGGCTCATCTAAAGATGAAAAAAATAAGATAGATAAATTAATAAATGGTTATAATAAAAAAACTGACAGAAACAGAGACACCAGAGTAATAGAATACGATTATTATAATTTTGCTAAAATTAATAATGATGTGGTTAAAAACCATATAGATGATGATACTGAATTAATATTATTTTCTAACAATGACATAAAATTACTTAATAATGGTATATCCCAAATGGTTAATGTTTTTAATACCAAAAAAAATACTGGCACAGTAGGAATAAGATTACATTTTGGGGACGGTACTATACAACATTCTGGAGTTATGGCTTTTGTAGACCAACAACACAACATTAGGATAACTCACCACGGCCTTGGTTCTTATTTTAATTATCACCAACATACAAAAGAGGTTTTTGGTAATACAGCAGCCTTTATGATGATTAGAAAAAACACATTTAAATCTTTAAATGGTTTTAATGAAAATTACACTGAATGTTTTGAAGATGTAGAATTGAATATAAAATGTTTAAATAAAAACTTAAAAAATTATTTTTTAGGTGAAAGTGTAGCATACCATTACGAAAGTCAAACCAGAAAAAAAGACCCTAACAAATTAAAAAAAGAAAGTGAAGATTATGTTAATAGGTTAATGCCAACCATAATAAATAATAAAAAATGTTATAATTATTTTTCTAACATTACTGCTTTACAACTTAGACATTTAATTCACCATAAATTTAAAGAACAATTAACATAACATGAAACTAGGTATTAGTTATAATATTTTTGACGGAGAAGAACTTTTAGAAGAATCAATAAAAAGTATAAGAAATGAAGTAGATTATATTTCGGTTGTCTACCAAGAAATTTCTAACTTCGGTAATCGGTGTAATAAAGGGTTAGTACCACTACTAAAAAAATTAAAATCTGATGGTTTAATAGACGAATTGTACAAATATAAACCACAATTAAATAGTGGTGGCCATACTAATGAAATAACTAAAAGAAATATAGGTTTATTTCTATCTGAAGGTAATGGGTGTACACACCACATGGCTATGGACTCTGATGAATTTTACACTGAAAAACAATTACAGTATTTAAAAGAAACAATGTTAAGTGAGGATTTAGATTCTTCAGCTTGTCAGATGATAACATACTACAAAGAACCCATTTATAGACTAGAACCCAAAGAAGAATATTATGTTTCTTTAATTTTTAAAATAAAAAGAGGTAAACAATATGTCATGGGTTGTCCATTTCCGGTTTTAGTCGACCCAACTAGAAGAATGGAACCTGGTAAATGTAAAATTTTTACTAGGGAAGAGGTTGAAATGCATCATATGAGCTATGTTAGAAAAGATATTAAAGTAAAGTTGACAAATTCTTCAGCTTCACCTAATTTTAAAAATATAGACAAAATCGTTAATTATTATAATGATTGGTCTTATGGGAAACAAGCCTTAATGGGTGGAGCTCCCGATAAATTTTACGATATTGTAAAAGAACAAAAAAAATTTAATTTAAATGTACAGAATTAATCAAACTTTATTCTCACAAGCAGAAACAGTTTTAAAACAACAACAATTCAATAACCTAGAAAAATATGTTAATTTAGAATGTGATTTAACTATTAAAGGAAATGTATTGCCAGCTGTTGGGACACTGGAAAACTACTTTAATAAAGAAGATATATCTATTTTTGATTTATTTAGGATAATCGCAGAAAGACAATTCAAAAGAAAAGTCACACCAGACATTAAATTAAATAAATTAGCGGTGATTAAAACCACAGCTAAAATATCTTTCAAAGATAAGGACTCTTGGAAGAAGGACCCACTATTTTCCGAATACTCTAAATATAAAGATAACTTCACTAACGGGGATGTTTTCACCCCCATTATCCTTACCCACCCTGGTGTTTTAAAAGACTATATGTTTACAGATGTCCCAGAATTTTTATATCAAGTAGATGGTATGCATCGTGTAATGTCAGCTTTGGAGGCGGGTAAAACAGAAATAGATTGTTATGTTATAGTAAGACGTATGGATTTAAACAAATACTTAAGAGCTATGGATAAAGAAGCTATTAACGCATTTGGGTCTACATGCACGTGGTTCCCCAGATACCAAGAAATAAAAGAGGTTGGACTTAGAGGTCAAAGAGTCCAAGAACCCAGATATACAGAAATTTATGATTTTAGTAATTTAAAAGATAAAGTAGTTGTGGATTTTGGAGGCAACCTAGGACAAGCCGCGATTGAGGCCTACTTCAACGGAGCTAAAAAAATATACAATTTTGATTATCAGGAATGTGTAATTAATACTGGAGCTAAAATTTCAGAAATATTAGGGTTAGGAATTGTAAACAATACGATAGACTTTAATTTAGATACTTTTGAAAAGGATGTCGAAGATATCGTTGGGGAATGGGACTGGACCATTTATCAAGCAATTTATAGAACTAAAGAAATTATAGATGTAAATAAAAGTTTTACTTATATTGTAAAAAATACTAAAGAAGGGATGTACTTCGAAGGTAATGGTGCTGCTGAAATAGACACACCTGAATTTTACGATAATGTATTTAAACCTTTTAACTTTAAAGAAATAAATTATCTGGGACATAGTCAATTACGTCCAGCATATAAAATAATAAAGTAATGGAAAAAGTATTAGGTATTGTAGTACCATATAGAGATAGAGAATCTCATCTAGTTAAGTTTATACCTCACATGACACAGTTTTTAAAAAACATTAACCACAAGATAGTCATAGTTGAGCAGTCCGATGAAAAACCATTTAATCGTGCTAAACTTATGAATGTAGGTTATGATTTTCTTAAAAATGAATGTAATTACTTCTGTTTTCATGACGTAGACTTATTACCAATAGAAGAAGCAAATTATGATTATGTAGAAACCCCAACACACTTGGCTAGACTTTTGGATTATTTAGGTTGGAGAGTACACTACGAAGAACTGTTTGGTGGGGTAACTATGTTTAATAACGAAGATTTTGAAAAAGTTAACGGTTTTAGTAACGAGTACTGGGGCTGGGGTGGTGAAGATGATGACTTAAGATTAAGATGTGTAAAAGAAGGTTTAAAAGTAGATAAAAGAATGAACAAATATAAATCTTTACCCCATAGGCCCGCTGGTCCACACCACGATAATTATGAAAACAATAGAAATAAAATGAGAGATTTTAGAGACACTCCTGACAATAATTACCATAAAGAAGAAGGTCTAAACACCCTAATTTATGAAACTGTAAGTGTGGAAAATAAAGTAGACCATACAATTGTCAAAGTAACTTTATAATGGCAGTTTCGGAAAAATATAAAATATTATTTATACACATCCCCAAAAATGCTGGTACCTCATTAATAAATGAATTAAATCTTTACCCACATGGACATTATGATTGGCGTACACACCCATCCATTAATGACAAATCTTATTACAAATTTACTATTGTTAGAAATCCATGGGATAGGGTGGTTTCTTGTTATGAATTTGCTAAAATGGAAAAAAGCTATTGGCATTCTAAAGACGACCATACTAAACACCCAGATTATGACTTATGTCACTCCCTAACATTTAAAGAATGTGTAAGATTACTTAAAGAAAAACCAGAAAATTTTACTCATCCTGGATGGAAAAATCAATATCCGTATATTGTAAATGATGAGGACAAAGTTATGGTGGATTCAGTATTAAAAATGGAAAATCTAAACTATGAGATAAACGGACTTTTTAAAAAATTAAATATAGACTATGAGGTAAAAATACCTAAAACAAATACCTCAACCCGAGGGAATTATGTGGGTTATTATGATAAAGAATCTATAGAAATTATTAAAGACATATATCAAAAAGACATAAATTTATTTAATTATGAGTTTGAATAAATTAAAAGTAAATTTTGTAGATTTTTGGCCAGGATTTAACCCTACTACTGACCCAGTATTTGGTAAATTTTTACAAGAACACTATGAAGTGGAATACCAGGTAAATGACCCACACATTGTTATTTTTAGTGTATTTGGGATGAACCATAAAAGGTATTCAAAAGAAAACAACATTAAAATATTCTATACTCCAGAAAACTTTTTACTACATAGATATCCCGCATTAGATGGTGTGTTGGGTTGGGAAAATGTAGACCTTTACTCACACGGGAGTATAACCTCTTTTAACAGGGTAGGTGAGACCAACCATAGAATGCCTTGTTATGTTAGAAGATATGGGTTTGATTTATATGATAAAATAGAAAATACGTTACCTAAAACCATTTCAAAAAAAGACTTTGTTTATATGCAAAGTGCTTGTGTGGAATTTAGGGATGTGATGGTTAAAGAATTAATGGAAAAATTTAATATAGATTGTGCTGGGAAGTGTTTAAATAATACTAATATAAAAGTTAATGATAAATTAGAATTTATTAAAGATTATAATTTTGTCATTTCTTTTGAAAATTCATCTACTGTGGGGTATTCTACTGAAAAATTAACGGACGCTTTTGTTTCCAATAGTATCCCTATATATTTCGGGGACCCTAATGTATCCCAAGACTTTTATGAGGATAGTTTTGTGAATTACCATTCTTTCAATAATAAAGAAGAAATATACGACAGACTCAATGATTTAATAAGTAACGATGAATTAAAATTAGAAATGTTACAGAATAAAAGAGTTAAGAATAAAGACTTGTTTAATGGACGTTCATTTGTTAAGTTTATTCAAAAATACCTATAAAATGAAAGTAATTGTATCAACATCAGACAAATATGAAGACGTATTAAAAGTTTACTGTTTTTTATTTAATAAATTTTGGTCTACCGACCAAGAAGTAGAAGTAGTGGGTTATAAAAAACCTTCATTTACATTACCACCTAATTTTACTTTTTATAGTATGGGTGAAGATAGGGGTACAAAATTTTGGTCTGACGATTTAAAAAAATATTTTGAACAATTAAATGAAAAATTTTTCATATACACTATGGAAGATAATTTTTTAACCTCTCAGACAGACTTAGAAGCTATAAATAAAATAGAGACTATATTACATGACAAAGTAGGGAGGGTGGACCTTACTGATGTTTTTACCACAATGTCAGAAGGCGTCATCCAACCACACTCTCTTTATAAGGAAGTGGACGGTTTAAAAATATACGTTAGAGGTCAAAATGCAAAATGGAGGGCTTCTTTTCCATTATCTATTTGGGGTAAGGAGTATCTCTTAAAAGTTTTAGAAAAGCCCAATATGACCCCTTGGGATGTGGAAAATTACGGTAATGTAATTAGTAGAGGTGATGGTTATGACATTTTAGGTACTCACCACACCGAAAAAGTAATATCCCCTAGAAATGAAGGGGTATCTACTTTTAATGATGGAAATGGACTTTTTAAATATAGATTACACGGCATAGACCCAACAGTGATAAAAGAAATGGAAGATAAAGAAATACTTCCTAAACATATAGAAAAACTAGTTTAATCGATGGAAAAAATATACTCTAAACAAGAACCCACTAAGTTATTACATATCATAAACAGACTTGCTGAAATAGAAGGTAGAGATGATATAGTACCTGAAGAAAACTTTATACAATGTGCAACATTACGAATGCCTAAAAATAAAACATTTCCCCCACACAAACATATTACAAAAGATAGACATTACAACAATCAAATTGCACAAGAGTCTTGGGTGGTAATTAAAGGAAGGGTTAAGTGTAAATTTTACGACCTAGATGATACTTTAATCGCTGAACCTATTCTAGGTCCAGGAGATGCAAGTTTTACTCTCTACGGTGGTCACACATATGAAATATTAGAAGAAGATACAATAGTGTATGAATATAAAACAGGCCCCTATGAAGGACAGAAATTAGATAAAAAGTTCATAAAATGAAAGAAATAGACTTAAATTTAATTAAAAAAAGTTTTTCTAAAGACTTCATCAAAGAATTAAAAAATTGTTATGATGATTATTTTTCTACCTCTAAGTTTATAGATAACCAACATTACTTTGGTACTTTAGGTACATATACCAATAGAAACGATAAACATATAAATAAAGAAATTTCCGACTACTTTGAAAGATTATTGTTTTTACCTAACATAACAATATTAGATTACATTTTAAAAAATTTAGATAAATTTTCTAAATTAAATTTTATAGATAATGGTGCTGGGTTAGGATTGTTATCCGTCTTTTTAAAAGAGCTTGGGATAACGTGTTTTAATTATGATAATTATTCTCAGATTTCTAATGTTACATTTCATGAAATAGTTAAAAACAAATTAAATGTTGACATTATGCCTGTAACCGATAGGGTAGATTTATTAGGTAATTTTAAAGGCAATGTAATTACATCTTCAGGTGTATGGTTAAGTTCACCCACATTCGATAAAATGGATATAAAATGTGTTTTAATGGACTCTTTTTATTTTGGTAGGGGCACTGAAAATTCCTTAATAGATAAATGTGAATTAACGTTAAGTAGTGAATATGAAGGAGCAATAAAAATATACAGTAAAATATAATATTATGATAAAAATAAATATGGGTTGTGGTTGGAGAAATTTTGGTCCTGAGTGGACGCACATAGATGGTGGTAATTACGACCATTTAGATAGCCATTCTATAACACACTTAAATTATGAAGATAATAGTGTAGATTTAATTTACGCTTCTCACGTATTAGAATACTTTGATAGGGAAGAGGTTAGTAAAGTTTTAAAAGAATGGCATAGAGTTTTAAAACCTGAAGGAATTTTACGATTATCGGTTCCAGATTTTGACGCGATGGTTAGGTTGTATTTAAATAAAAATACACCACTAGAAGAATTTTTAGGTCCTTTATATGGAAAAATGAAAATGGGTAGTAAAAACATATATCATAAAACAACTTACGATTTTAAGAGTTTACATTCAAAACTAAAATCAATAGGTTTTAAAGAACCCAAAAGATATAACTGGAGGGATTACCCAATCCATGTTAAAAATGATGACCATTCTCAAGCATACAAACCTAATATGGATAAAAAAAATGGTACATTAATAAGTTTAAACGTAGAAGTAAAAAAATAAAATATGAGTTTTGATGTTGTAAGAGAGTTTGAAGAGGAGGTGTCTAAATTTTTTGGAGCACCTTATGCTATAGCTGTTGATTGCTGTACGCATGGAATTGAGTTATGTTTACGCTATCAAAACACATCTCATATAAGTGTACCTAAAAGAACTTATATATCAGTTCCTTTCCTAGCTAATAAATTAAATATTGACTTAGAGTGGAGAGATGAAGAATGGGAAGACTATTATACACTTAACTACGACGATAAAAGAATCATTGATGCTGCCGTACTTTGGCGAAAGGATAGTTATATCCCTGGAACTTTCATGTGTATAAGCTTTCAATTTCAAAAACATTTATCATTAGGTCGAGGTGGTATTATATTATGTGATAACGAAACCGATTATTGGAAACTTAAAAAAATGGTATACGACGGAAGGCATCCTGATATACCATGGAGAGAACAAAATATAGAAACTTTTGGGTATCATTATTATATGACACCAGAAACCGCAAAAAATGGACTATCTAAATTACCACAAGCTATTAAAGATAAACCTAGGGAATGGAAAGTTACCGATTGGCCTGACCTAACACAAATGAAAGTTTTTAAAAAAATAGATAAATAATCTAATAAGATTAAAACTATTTACGAAAGGAACTTTGGTGATTATATTAATAAAAAGAAAATTAAATAAATTATATTATGAATAAAAATTATTATTCCCAATCGGGACAAGATTCAATTTTAGAACAATTTTTTAATAAAAAAGATATTAAGAATGGTTTCTTTGTTGACATAGGAAGTATTGACGGAATTTATTATAGTAACACTTATCTACTCGAAAAATCTGGGTGGAAAGGAATTTGTGTAGAAGCTCACCCCACTTATTCAAAAATGTTGGTTAAAAATAGACCTAACTCTTTTTGTTATGAAGGAGCGGCCGGTGACGAGGATAAAAAAGAATGTACTTTTTATGCCAATTTTCTTTCTTCATTATCTAGTTTAGATGAAACTAGGGACTTTAGTAGTTATGGGTGGTACTATCAAAGAGAAAGTGGTGAAAAAACTGTACAAGGAGCGGTTAATGGTGAAGTTACAGTACCTATGTATAATGTAGATAATTTAATTAATAAACATAAAAATTCATTTAACTCTATTGAATTAATAACTATAGATGTCGATGGGTCAGAAAAATGGGTTTTTAAAGGATTAGATTTAAATAAATGGCACCCTAGACTTTTAGTGTTAGAACATTCAGTAGTGCCAGATTTAGTTCATGAGTATGCTACAACCAACGGATACCATAAAGGTTTGGTTTTTGGTGCTGATACTTTTTATTGTAGGGACGAAGAAGATGTGGAGATAATTTCTAATATAAAACCATATGAGGGAGAAACATTAAGTACTGTACATCCAATAGATAAATTATAAATAAAATTAAAAATATGAAAAAAGCATTTATTACAGGTATTGGTGGACAAGATGGGAGTTATCTTGCAGAATACTTAGTAGAACTTGGGTATGATGTTCATGGGATTGTCAGAAGGAATTCTACTCCAGAACACCAAGACACTAGATTAACTCATTTAGAAGGTAAAATAAAAACTTATTATGGTGACCTATTAGACCAAGGAGGATTAGAAAGGCTTTTGGATGATATACAACCTGACGAAATATATAATATTGCTGCACAATCACATGTTAGAATTAGTTTTGATGTACCACAATTTACAGTACAAACTAATGCTCTAGGTGTTTTAAATATTTTAGAAGCCTATAGAAGGAGTTGTCCGAACTCTAAGTTCTATCAGGCTAGTTCTTCGGAAATGTTTGGTTTAACCGTAGATGAAGACGGGTTCCAAAGAGAGACAACAGTAATGAACCCAGTCTCACCTTACGGATGTTCAAAAGTATTTGGGTATAACATTGTAAGAAATTATAGAAGAGCTTACAAATTACACGCAACTAATGGGATATTATTTAACCATGAATCACCTAGAAGGGGTTC
>Ga0315315_10005188_pt1 | contig 12016 bp, 9 predicted proteins | sample M140m3416metaG_FD_203699 | JGI IMG/M metagenome (GOLD analysis project Ga0315315, IMG submission 203699) | Ammonia-oxidizing marine archaeal communities from Monterey Bay, California, United States - M1 40m 3416 | ecosystem: Environmental > Aquatic > Marine > Intertidal zone | place: USA...
CAGTCCTTTTGTTTACGTTGGTGGAGGTTACACTAGCTTAGATAGTGATGGTGATGGTATGATCAATTATGGTTACGGATTCAATGTTTGGCTTAGTGAAACTCTTGGCCTAACTTACCAAGGTGGGGTTAAACAAGCTTCATCAAATGTAATTCCAACACATTTTCAACACGGTATAGGCTTAGTTGTTAAATTCGGAGGAACTGATACCGATGGAGATGGAATTTATGATAAATATGATGCATGTCCAGAAGTTGCAGGGTTAAAAGAATTTAATGGATGTCCTGATACAGACGGAGACGGAATTATTGATGGTGAAGACGCTTGTCCAACAGTTGCTGGTTTGGCTACATTAAATGGTTGTCCAGATGCAGATTCTGATGGGATTGCAGACAAAGACGATATGTGTCCAAATGCTAAAGGAACTAAAGCTAACAATGGATGTCCAGATACAGACGGAGATGGTATTGTAGACAAAGATGACAAATGTTCTTCAGTTAAAGGACCTAAAGCTAATGGAGGATGTCCATGGCCAGATACAGACGGAGATGGAGTATTAGACAAAGATGATAACTGTAAAAATGAAGTAGGTCCAGCATCTAACAACGGATGTCCTGAGCCTGTAATTACAGAAGTTGCAGAGAAAAAAATGGGTGAGTTTGCAAAAACTATTTTATTTAACTCTGGAAGAGCGACATTCTTACCAACAGTTTCTGATAAGTTAGATGGAATCGTAAACATCATGAAAGAGTTTTCAAAAGCTACTTTTATGATTGAAGGGCATACTGACAGTACAGGAAGCAAATCTTTAAATGAAAAATTATCAGCTAAAAGAGCAGCTGCTGTTAAAGATTATTTAGTTAAGAATGGAGTTGATGCTTCTAGACTAGATTCTAAAGGTTTTGGAGAAGATAATCCTATCGATACTAACAAAACAAGAGCAGGAAGAGCTAACAACAGAAGAGTTGAAATTAAAGTTACAAATGAGTAATATTTAATATAAATTTATTCAAAAAGCCTCATCTAACGATGAGGCTTTTTTTTTGATCTTTTTTCTAAATATTATAATTAAAAAACTTTTTATCATCAGGTAAATATTTTACCTTTGCAGCCTAAAATAAGAGTAATTTTTAGCTCTTTCTAAGAAATTAATTTAAAGTAAGAACAATGTCTACAATAACAGGTAAAGTATCTCAAATTATAGGTCCAGTAATTGATGTCGAGTTTAATACAGAATCAGCTGTCCTTCCTAATATTTATGATTCATTAGAAATAAAAAAAGCTGATGGTTCTATTCTAGTTTTAGAAGTTCAACAACATATTGGTGAAGATACTGTTCGTACAATTTCCATGGATGCAACTGATGGATTACAGAGAGGACAAGAAGTTGTGGCTACTGGAAATCCAATTCAAATGCCAATAGGTGGAGATATTTATGGTAGGTTATTTAATGTAACAGGTGAAGCTATCGATGGTCTTGGAGATTTACCTAAAGAAGGAGAGCAAGGACTTCCTATTCATAGGTCTGCTCCAAAGTTCGAAGATTTATCTACATCTACAGAAGTATTATTTACTGGAATTAAAGTAATTGATTTAATTGAGCCTTATTCAAAAGGGGGTAAGATTGGATTATTTGGTGGTGCAGGAGTAGGTAAAACCGTTTTAATTCAGGAATTAATAAATAACATAGCAAAAGGTCACGGTGGTCTATCCGTATTCGCAGGAGTAGGAGAAAGAACTCGTGAAGGGAATGATTTATTAAGAGAGATGCTAGAATCTGGAATTATCAAATATGGAGATGATTTTATGCATTCTATGGAAGATGGAGGATGGGACTTATCTAAAGTAGATAAAGCTGGAATGAAAGATTCTAAAGCAACTTTTGTTTTTGGACAAATGAATGAACCACCTGGAGCACGTGCTCGAGTAGCATTATCTGGGTTAACAATTGCAGAATATTTTCGTGATGGTGCCGGTGAGGCACAAGGTAAAGATGTGTTATTTTTCGTAGACAATATCTTCCGTTTTACACAAGCAGGTTCTGAAGTATCAGCACTTTTAGGACGTATGCCTTCTGCAGTAGGGTATCAGCCAACATTAGCCACTGAAATGGGTGCAATGCAAGAACGTATCACTTCAACAAAAAAAGGATCTATTACCTCTGTTCAAGCGGTTTATGTTCCTGCAGATGATTTAACAGATCCAGCACCTGCAACCACATTTGCTCACTTAGATGCAACAACCGTACTATCACGTAAAATTGCTGAATTAGGGATTTATCCAGCAGTTGATCCTTTAGATTCTACATCTAGAATTTTAACAGCTGAGATTTTGGGTGATGAACATTATGACTGTGCTCAAAGAGTTAAAGAGTTATTACAACGCTACAAAGAATTACAAGATATTATTGCAATTCTAGGTATGGAAGAGTTATCTGAAGAAGATAAGTTAGCTGTTTCTAGAGCAAGACGTGTTCAACGTTTCTTATCACAACCTTTCCACGTTGCAGAACAATTTACAGGAATTCCAGGAGTATTAGTAGATATTAAAGAAACGATCAAAGGGTTTAATATGATTATGGATGGTGAACTAGATAGATTACCTGAAGCAGCATTTAACTTAAAAGGGACTATCGAAGAAGCAATTGAGGCTGGAGAAAAAATGTTAGCTGAAGCTTAAAATAATAACCTATGCACTTAGAAATAGTATCACCTGAAGCTGTATTGTTTTCATCAACTGTAGATTCTATATCTGTACCGGGTACAGATGGTGAATTTCAAATGTTAAATAATCACGCCGCTGTAGTGTCTACGTTAAAACAAGGAATTATAAAAATTCACGTTCATACTCAGGAGCATTTAGAACTTGATGAGTTACATGGAAATATAGTTTCGCATTCAGATGATGATAAGGTGCTAACACTTAGTATTTCGTCTGGAACAATTGAATTAAAAGACAACAAAGCAATTATTTTAGTGGATTGATAGCTTTTTATCATAAAAAATAAAAACCTGAATATTAAGTTATTCAGGTTTTTTATTGAGTACTATTTTACAGATTAATCAAAAAAAAGCATCTCATATTTGAGATGCTTTTTTAATTCTATTTTTTTGGTTAATTACCAGTAACTTTTACATTGTCTATTTGAAAAGTAGTTGTTACACCACCGTCAGCTCCTTCATATTTGAATGCTACATGTAGTTTCCCAGTTAAACAAGAAATGTTTATGGATCCTGAACTCGAGAAGCTATTATAGCCATTAGAAGGTCCTGAAGATAAGGCTGCATCTATTCTCAACCAAGTTGCTGTTGTAACATCGCCATTAAAATCAGATGATACATATGTTGATAGCGCATTCCCATTGTCATAACCAGTATTTGTCTCAAATGTTAATTCTTCATCTGAAGTTCCATCTAAATCAATTTCAGGAGTAACTAACCATGTTTCTAGAGGGGATTCATTACTTCTGTAAGCAGATATTTGTACATATCTATTTCCACTATAACTTCTTGAGGAATATAATGTGCTACCTCCATTTACATTAACGTTTGTCCATCCAGCATTTGTAATATCACTTGCAGAAGTGATATTTTCAAAATCTTCCTCAAATAAAACAACACTACCACCTACAGCGTTATCACCACATTCCAACACTGGCGGGTCACATCGTTCTGTATTTGTAAATTCTAAATCTGATGGAGCATTAACTATAGCAACTAAAAACTCTGATCTGTAGTCTTTAGATAAGACAGCTCTGAATACTCCACTTCCAGTTGGTACAACATTAGATTTAAAACTTGCAAATGTACTGGTTTGAAGAGGTATTGTTTTTTCTGTTCCACATTCAAAAATGGTTCTGAATCCATCAAACTCGTCATTTGATTCTCCTGCAAAAGTTTTTCCTAAATCAGTTTTAGCTATTTGTGCAGAATTAAGTTGAATCATTGTATTAATATGATCACCTGTTATCGCTGCTAATTCTATAGCATTAGGAACAATAGTTGAAACAGTAGCTGATCTGATAATATGATCATCTATTGATGTAGATGGTATGTCGTCTACTCGATCACCATTTAGAACCCCAAGAACATACTTTCCAGGAATACCATTTGTTGGATTTATAAAATTAGAACTTTCTCCATCATCATAAGATACTGTTAAACCATCTAACTTTATATATACCTTTCTTCCTAATTCGTAAGTTTCATTTAAGGAAGTTTTGTTTAGAATAACTTCAATCCCTGCAGTAGGATTTTCAGGGCTATCCTGTATGATTATTTTTTTATAAAAATTACCAGCTGCATCAGTAGAGACTACATATCCTTCAACATAGGTTGCGTCATTTTCATTATCATAAAAGGTATAAATTAAATCACCACTTGCATTATATTCTTGTTGTAAGGCGCTTTTAATCGCAGAAATACTCGAATTTGCTACAATATTAGGTTCCTCTACCGTTATATTTGGCACATCAAATTCACCATCTTCTACACATGAGATGATTGTAATGGCGATCAATAAAAATGATATAATGCCATAAAATTTAGTTGTTTTCATAAGTATATTTATTAATAAAATGTTCAATGTTTTTTAAAATCTATAATTTAAGCTTAAGAAATAGGTAGTACCTCTACCAAACCAATATTTGTTTCCAAATACAGGTATATCTAAGCTTTTATCTTCTTTAAGTTGTCTGTAATTTGCATTCCTACCCTGTTCGAAACCACCTGATTTATATCTGGTGTTAAATAAGTTTCCAATACTCGCAAATAAACTGATGTATTGATTTCCTATTTTCCATGATTTTCCTCCAATCATATTCACAACCATATAATTATCAAACTTTTCTTGTTGTAATAGCTGTCTAGCGATATCTTCATCATAATCATTAAATGGAATTCCTCCATCATCTGCAAAGTTAGAGGTTCTAGTTAAGGGTGCTATATCTACATATACGTTATCGAAAAAATTGGCAGTTGCACTAACAAACCAATAGTCTGGGTCTCTATACTCAAATCCTACAGAGTAGGCTGTTTGAGGACCAGCAGCGAGTTTGTAATTTTTTAAGTTAGATACCCCGAAGTCTTTTCGACCGTCTATAAATCCAGCATCAAGAGATCTAGTATTGTTTTCCGTTGTTAAATATAAGTTAGGATTATTATCATAGGTGTATTGTCCTAAATTACCAGCAGCTTTTAATTTTATAGTAGGAGTTACTTGTGCTTCTACACCAAATTCTGCACCAAAGTGTTTTTTGTCAATCCCAGATAAAATTTCTTGTACAAATGCTGTATTATCTCCACCTATACCGTCAGCAAAGAAAAACGATATTTCTGTTGCATCTTGAATTTTTGTATAATACCCAGTTAATTTAGCTTGTAAGAAAGGCCCTCTAAATATATAACTAGCATCAGCAGAAAGAACTTTTTCACTAGTTAAATTTTCAACGGTATTGTTATTCTCTCTAGAATTAGAAAATGAGTTTCTTAAGTTTGGAGCTTTTGTTAAATATCCGGCATTAATGTCTAAAATGTGTCGTCCAGAGATTTTATAGGTCATTCCTCCTTTTGCACCATAATTTGTAAAGTTTAGCTCCTCAGATTTTCCGTATGAATTATCTGGAAACCCACCATTTTGGTATAATCCGTCTCTTTGGTGTGAGGTATTAGAGATGGTAGTAGCTAAATAAAAATCTACTTTATTAAATTTGAATTGACCCTGTAAAAAACCATCAACCACATTTGAATGTAAATCAAAGTTATATTTAAACCTATCTCCAGCTCCAGCAATATATAATGGGTTTAATAAGTTATTTTGTTTTTCGTCAAAAGTATCTGCAAATGAATCTGCATCTAGATAACCTGTTCCACCAAGTAGGTCAATAATTTCAGCAAAGTTTTTGGAGGTTAACTGTGTATATTGAACACGTGCATTTATTTTAAAATTGTCAGATAAATCTTTATTTAAAATGGTATTAATTGTAAACTGTGTATCATCATTTCTGTCCTCGTAAAGCACATATGACGAATTACCATTATTATTTGCGTTTGCATTGGCATTGTATAAACTGTTCCAATCTAATTGACCATCATTTATAAAATTTTGCTGGATCTCATAGATGTTTGAATAGCCCTGTCTAAGTCCGTAACTCGGTAATTTTTGATAATATGTAGGATCAGGATTAGAAGCACCTAAGTTAATGATGTATGGGTTTCCTTCACCATCAACAGCATCTCCATCAACTTTAGTTCCATTATTATCAATTCTACTATTCCCAATTTTTCCAGTCTGATAAGAAACGTTTGTATTTAGAGATGTATTCTCATTAATATCCCAATAATGATTTAACATTAATATGGGTTCAGAAACTTCCTTAATACGTGAATTTCTAATCTTTCCATTCTGTGATCCCCAATAAGAATTGTATTGAATTCCTCTAAGATCAAATACCTCTTGCGTTTGAGGTGCAGATTTACCTCTTCTATTTAGAGCAGTGATGGAAGTAAAACTTAGACTATGTTTGTCATTAAATTTTTTTTCAACTGATCCAAAGAAGGAGGTAGCATTATACATTGTTCCATCTACAAATCCCTCTCTTCCTTCCCTTCTACTAGCAGCAACTGTGAATGCCCATCCATCTTCTGATAAACCAGTAGAATGAGTAGCCATTACTCTATGAACATAACTTCTATTAGAGGAAGCATATGATATTCGTGTTCCTGTCCTTTGCTCTGAAGGCCTAACATTGATATTTGTTGATCCAAGAATACCGCCAAATGTGTAGTCAGATGCTCTTAAGCCATTACTGAACTCTTGATTTCTCAACACATCATTTAAACCTCCCCAATTACTCCATTGTGGCCTTCCGTTGTAGAGTTTATTCATTTCAATCCCGTTGATAAGAACTTTCCCATTCTCTGAATCTAAACCTCGTATTCTAAAAAATGAAGAGCTGAATTCAAAAGCAGCCGTTCTAAGATAAATATCTCTTGATGCTTGAAGAAGACCAGATATATTATCTGCGGCACTGGTATCATCATTTAACTCATCGTCAGTTAAAGTTACCGTACTTAAATCCTCTTCCTCAGTTAAGTCTTCATATAATAGAATAGTTCCTAAATCTATAGTAGTACCTGAAAGTTCTACAGGGAAATTTTGTGTTTCATATCCATTAAATGAAATCTCAAGAACATAAGAACCATTCATTAAGTTTTGAAGAATAAAGACACCATTTTCGTTAGTTAAAGTACTAATAGTATTCTTTTTAACCTTGATAGCAACCCCTTTTAATTGAGTATTTTTTTCGCTATCTACAATTACCCCTTTGATTACATTTTGAGCGCTAGTGCTAAAAATGATACCAAAAAAAAGTAATAAAGCCGTAATAAATTTTTTCATCGATTGCTTGGTTGTTTTTAAATTAATAGTTGCCTAAGCAAGATCAAAATTACCAAAATTAATTGATGTATTTGTTAAAATTAAAATATTTAACGGAAAGCTATAAATTAGTTCTTTATGTTTGTAGTTTAAAACTTATTTCAAACATGAAGAAAACATTTTTTTTATTTGTAATACTTTATTCATCAATAACTTTTTGTCAAAATAAAGGGAAAGAATACACTATAAGAACAGTTGCATTTTATAATCTTGAAAACTTATTTGATACAATTAATGATGTTACCAAAAATGATGAAGCAAGTCCAATGATGGAATTGAAGGAAAATCGTTCTAAAGTTTATTGGGATAAAATTGACAAATTAGGATCAGTAATTTCACAAATAGGAAAAGATAAATCTAATACAAGTCCAGCAATTTTAGGAGTATGCGAAGTTGAAAATAGAGCTGTCTTGGAGGATTTGGTGAATTCCGAAAGATTAAAATCAAAACGCTACGGAATTATTCACTACGAATCTCCAGATAAAAGAGGTATCGATGTAGCGCTTTTGTATCAACAACGATATTTTAAACCTACATACCATGAATCTTTCAATCCAAATATTTATAGAGACAATAGAAAAGTTTACACTAGAGATCAATTGTTAGTTTCTGGATATTTAGACGATGAATTAATTCATGTGATTGTAAATCATTGGCCTTCTCGAAGTGGAGGAGAAATGAAAAGTAGACCTCTTAGAGAAAAAGCAGCATATCAAAACACTAAAATTATTAATCAAATTAAGGAAAAAGAGGAAAACCCTAAGATTTTAGTTTTGGGAGATTTTAATGATGATCCAATAAATAGTAGCTTCAAAAAAGTACTGAAAACAAAAGCAAAGAAAAAAGATGTTGAAGATGGAGATTTATTTAACCCTTTTGAAAGACTATTTAAAAAAGGATACAACACAGGTGGTTATAGAGACAATATCAGTATGTTTGATCAAATCGTAATTACTTCGGCATTGCTAAGTAAAGAGGGGAAAGATTTTTCTAATTACAAAATGTTTAATCCAGCAGTGTTCAATAAAAGTTTTATGACCAACAAAAAAGGTCGATACAAAGGATATCCTTTCCGAAGTTTTTCCTTTGGAACTTACACCGGAGGCTATAGTGATCACTATCCAGTATACCTATATTTAATAAAAGAGAAATAAACTAGTTCATTTCTCTTTTATTTTTCTTACTGAGTTTAAGTTTTTTAATTTTCTTTTTCTCTATATATTCTTCCTCAAGCATCAAAGTTTGTTTGGATTTTTTAAAAAACTCACTTTTTGTACTTTTATTTCTTTTTCTAGAAGATAGATTTTTTTTGATAGGAGTTTTAGATGATTTCCCAAAAGAATTTATATTTAAATTTTCAGGAATATCTCTTTTAAACTTAGGTTCAGTGATCCCTTTTTCTAATTCATTTTGAGTAAGAATAGTATTAATTTTAAAATTAACAGATGAAAATGCATCTAAAACATTTGCTACTTGATGATTAACTTCTATGGCCTTAATTGAGGGAATAGAAGACATATCATAAAGCCTTAATGTTTCATTATACAGTAAATTTACTCGTGCTTTAAATGCTGAAGTTTCTAAAAATTGAGGTTTAACACTATCAATAATACTTTTTGTAATGTCATTTAACTCTCTAGAATTATTTAATGCGTCATTGGGTGAAATTGAGGTGTATTGTTGCAAGAAGGTCTTTAGGTTTTCATATTCAACCCAAGAATCAATATTCATTTGAAATTTTGAATGAACTTTAGAAACCTGTTTATGCTTCTTTATACGACTAGCCTCAGGCTTATCAATCACTTTTTTAGCAGTTGTCGTTTCGTCATTACAAGAGCTAATTAATAAAATAAAAACACAATAGTAAATAAACTTCATAGGTCACGTATCAGTTTTTAAAAATACATAAAATACCTCAAAAATATCAACATTTAACAAAAGAGCATTTTATTAATTTTTTTACAGATAATTTAATTAATGGTTTTAAAAAAATTGTTTTTTATGAATAGTTAAATTATTTACCTTTGATTTTATGAAAAATATAAATTAGCATGAGTCAGACTATTCTTGTATTAGGTGCTAGCGGGCAAATTGGAAGTGAATTAATAGAAAAACTTCGTAAGATCTATGGAAGTGCTCATGTAGTTGCATCAGATATTAGAAATGGAGCCCCATCATTAATGAATTCAGGACCATTTGAAATCATTGATGCAACAGATAAAGAGGCTATTTTTGCTGTTGTAAAAAAGTATCATGTTACTCAAATTTATCTTCTTGCGGCTATGCTTTCTGCTACAGGAGAAAAATTCCCTCATAAAGCATGGAATTTGAATATGACTTCTTTGTTAGCCGTATTAGATCTTGCGAAAGATAAACATATTAATCAGGTGTTTTGGCCAAGCTCCATTGCAGTATTTGGTTCAACTAGCCCTAAGATTAATACACCTCAAAAAACGTTAATGGAACCCTCTACTGTATATGGAATTAGTAAGCTTTCAGGAGAATTTTGGTGTAATTATTATCATGAAAAATATGGAGTAGATGTTAGAAGTCTAAGATATCCTGGAATTATTAGTTGGAAAACTAAACCTGGTGGTGGAACTACAGATTATGCTGTTGACATTTTTTTTAAAGCCCTAGAACAAGGGAGTTTTGAGTCTTTTTTAAGTAAAGATACTTGTTTACCTATGATGTATATGGAAGATGCTGTGAACGCAACCGTTCAGATTATGCAAGCAAAAACTGATCAAATAAAAATTAGAACTTCTTATAATTTATCAGCAATTAATTTTACACCTAAAGAATTAGCATCAGAGATACAGAAGCATATTCCTAATTTCACAATTACCTACAATACTGATTATAGACAAGTTATTGCCGATAGTTGGCCTAATTCAATAGACGATAGTAAAGCAAGAGAAGACTGGGGTTGGTCTCCAAATTACACCCTTTCTAAAATGACAAAAGATATTCTCGATAATTTACTAACTCAAAAAAATTAGAGCTAGCTTCAATTATACTCATAAAATAAAACTCAAAAATATTGATAAAAAAAATTATTGAGGAGGCGCTTCAAAAAGCAGTTTCTTATGCATCTTATAGAACACTCATAAGTGATTTAATTGCATCTGGAAAATCAAGTGGACCTATCCAGTCAGAAGAGCTATTGAATTATAGTAAGTTAAATGATCGAAGAATGACGAGGCTGGATAAAACTATTAAGCTTAGCCAAGAAACACTTCTTACATTAAAAAAAATAGATAAACCAGTTACTTGGTTGGTGTTAACAGAGGGTTGGTGTGGAGATGCTGCACAAACACTTCCAGTTATCAATAAAATTGCAGATGAAAGTGATTTAATTACTTTAAAAATTATTTTCAGAGATGAACATGAAGAATTGATGAATCATTTTCTAACCAATGGAGGAAAATCTATTCCTAAACTACTCGTTTTAAATTTTGATAATGAAGTACTTAATACTTGGGGTCCAAGACCCAATATAGCAACAGAAATGGTACAAGATTATAAAAACAAATATGGCCAACTAGATGCAACTTTTAAACAAGAGTTACAAGTTTGGTATAATAAAGATAAAGGAGATAACATTCAGAATAATATGATAGAGTTACTTTCAAATTAATTCATTCTAAGAGGTACTTTCTTTCATTATATTTGTGCTATGATTACAGAATTTAATTTATTATCTGAGGAATCAAAAGTTTGGGTATATCCGTCCAGTAGAAAATTTTATCCCCATGAAATTGATGAAATTGAGTTAAAAATCAAAAATTTTGTAAGTAGTTGGAAAAAAGAGACTAAAGATTTTAAATGTTCTTACCAATTCTTATACAATAGGTTCATAATTATTGCTGCAGAGGATGAAAATTTTTCAGTTACAAATTTGGATATGGATTCTCAAGTAGAATTTATTATAAACCTTCAAAATACTTATAACGTATCCTTATTAGATAAGATGAATGTGTGTTTTAAACAAGGAGAATATGTTCAGTATAAAGAATTAAAAGAGTTTAAACAGCTTGTTAAACATAAGGCGGTCACTAATAAAACCATTATTTTTGATAATTTAATAACCAATAAATATGATTTTGAAAACTATTGGGAGATTCCTATTCAAGAAAGTTGGTACAATAGATTTTTCTAATTAAAAATAGTAAACCCAATTCCCAATGAAATATTATCATAACTGCCATTTTCAAAATTTTTAATTTTCTTTTGATGATAAATTATTTTAAATGTTGGATTTAATTTACTGTTAGATTCAAATCTCCATCCCATTCCTAATGCTCTGTAATCCCCATCCGAAAACCGTTCAGCGAGCCTCCATAATCTTCCTGTACTAAAAAGTACATAAAAAGCATCATTTTGTTTTGTCCAAAGATTGTATTGAAACGTAAAATATGTTGGAATTGATCCTATGAAATAATCAAAATGGTAATCGAAACCTGTATTAAAACTTATGGCTATTTTCTTTTTATATTCATAACCAATACCAAATCGAATAAGAATTTCTGAGGGAACAAAGAATGGTTCATCATTAGTATTGCTAAATTCAAAATTC
>Ga0315315_10005191_pt1 | contig 12014 bp, 14 predicted proteins | sample M140m3416metaG_FD_203699 | JGI IMG/M metagenome (GOLD analysis project Ga0315315, IMG submission 203699) | Ammonia-oxidizing marine archaeal communities from Monterey Bay, California, United States - M1 40m 3416 | ecosystem: Environmental > Aquatic > Marine > Intertidal zone | place: USA...
CTTTATGATTTGACGTTGCCGTATCTGCGCGCCGTCGTTCAACGGCATTTGTACAATAACCAGGAGTGGAACGATGTATTGCAGGAAATTTATCTTCGCATTTTCCGAAGCCTCTTCTTCTTTGACTCTGAGCAAGGGACCTTTTTGAATTGGTCTTCGCGCATTGCGGTCAATACATCGATTACTTATGGTGTAAAGATGGCTTCTAAAGAGACCACGACGCTGATCGTGGAACATCATGAATCCGCTGTAAAACCCATTGCGATCAATAACCTTATGGTCGAACAGATTCTTCAAGAAATGCGCAAGATGCCTAAAGACTTTTACCAAGTTTTCATGCTGGTATCTATCGAAGGCTTTACCCACATCGAAACGTCTGAACTCTTGGGAATCTCAAGCGATCTATCACGGCAACGACTTTCGCGGGCCAAGTTGTGGGTCAGAAAACACTTGCTTGCAGTGGAGTTTAATGAGCAAAACATTCGTCAAAAACTGAAGGTATGAATGATTTTATAAAACAACTTCAGGACAATCTGGGAAAGAAGCCGACACCTTTATCTGGTCAAGAGCAAGATGCTTTGTGGGGTTCCATTGCTACGAAATTGGATATATCTGCTCAGGAGCAAGATGCTTTGTGGGATTCCATTGCTATGCAATTGGATGCGGATGATCTCAAGGTCAATCGCATGTGGTCAAGGAGACGCATTGCTGGAATCACTTCCGTAGCTGTTATTGTTGCTTTCTTAGGATGGTTACTTTACCCGAATCCCGAATCGCACAACGTTGCGAATAAAATCCAAAAGCAAGCACAGGTATCTGATGTTTCAGATCCAGAAGCGCTGTCTAAACCTATAACTCACGGCACTTCTTTCATTGACGAAACTTCTGCGCTCTCTGCCAATTCGGATGGTGTTTTTGATAGCACTTTGGATGGTGTTTTTGATGCAGCCGCCAACGAGACTCAAAAATCTTCAGTCGCTGAGCCCCCCGGAATTGTGGGGAATGAAAGACTCGCCATACTTGCATCTTCAGCTTCCACCAAAGACTATTCAACTTCTTATTCTGAAGAAAATACCGAGTTTGACACCGATCTAACTTCGATGTGCCTGTTGCGTTTTATGGACCTTAAACACCCTCCCGAATTACTCCAAAAGCCTGTTGCTGAGCTTGCACAAATGGCTCCATCGTACGATGAAAAAATCAGTGGGAATGAAGGGCCTGACCGTTCTTTTAACCTTCGTATGTTCCAGGGTCCAACATGGAGCAAGTTCAGTTATCTGGAACAAGACGGAATTAACCTGCTCGCCCAAAACGATAACATGAAATCGGATGAATCTTGGAGCATTGGCGGAATGATTGAATTTGATGCTCTCCAACAAAATTGGGGTATCGGAATCGAGTGGAACGAATTCATCCACCAGCTCAATTATCAAGGGACATTCGAACAATTCAACATTATTGACGACGTGTTATTGCAGGTGGAAGTGGATCAAAATTCAGGTGACACGTTGAACTCCGTGATTGGTTCTGCTGAAGTGCTTGTTTTGGTTCAACGGCGTGTAGTCCATCACAATCGATTGCGCACAATCACCATTCCATTGGAATGGCAGAAGCAATGGTCATTCACACCCATCTTACACGGTGGCATCGCTTTTGGTACGCTCGTCCATTGGCGAACTTTGATCACTGGTCTAACTTTTACAGAAAATGAAGGAGATTTTGTGAATTACAGCGACTCTGAATTTCCCTCCAACCGAATTTCCGTGGCCCCGATGTTTAGATTGCATTCAACTTACGACATCGCACCGGATTTGAGTATCGCACTTTCGGCGCGGATCTCGTCAATGAAATATTCAAGTAGTCAGACTTCTGATCTTCCGGATCAAATTGGTCAATTTAATGGACGTTTATTGACGGGTAACCTATCCTTTGGTGTGACCCGTGTTATTCGGTATAATCGGAAAAACTTGCGAAATAGATTGTGACAAGATCATTTACAACATCGCCCAGAAATTTGAATGAACACTTGTGTTCAATTGTTTATTAATTATATTTGAAAATGCAAAAATTTATCCTTTTATCTCTTTTTATTATTTCCGGTACTTTAACATGTCAAGCGCAAGGTTCGGTTGCTCAATTAACCTCTGAAAATATGTCCTTTTTCACGGTCAGTGTCGACGGTGTTCGCCTCGCATCAGATGCGTCAATTGTGCAAGAAATCACAGGGCTCAAAGAAGGTTCACAATACAACGTTTTTATTGACTATGTGTCTCCAGAGTTTTCGGATGTTCGTACGATGATGACGCTGAATGCCAATGGTGGTCGTGGTGCAGGGCACTATATTTTCACCATCCCTTCGTTTTTTCAAAATGAATTGCGCCTGGAGTCTTTTGTACCTATGCATCAACCTGGTATGGACCCAGGAGGGGTAGATCAAATGTCAATAAACATGAATGTTGGTCAGACGAACATGAACATCAGCATGAATAATAACTCAGGACAATTGAGCACGGGAATGGGGCAACAGCAACAGACTCAGTCATCTACATCTTACGAATCTCAACAAACGCAAACAGAGGTTCAAGCTCCTGTTCAAAATACACAGCCTCAAGTGGTTTACGTTGTGGGTTATTCTGGTCAAATTGGTTGTGAAAAGCCAGTGGGAGCCGATCGGTTTGAGCGTATGATGGAGCGTATTTATGATGCGAGTTTCAGCGAAGACAAGGTGAATTTAGCAAAACAAATACTTCGCACCAATTGCTTAGTGATTGAGCAACTTTTGGAGATTATGGAAGAAGTGGCCTTTGACGAGGGTCAATTGGAACTTGCCAAATTCGCTTATGATCACATTTACGATTTGGAAAACTACTATGAAGTTTTCAGCGTATTCTCATTCAGTAGCAGTAGTGAAGAACTAGATGAATTTCTTCAAGATAAATACTAAGGGCAACCCCTTCACCCTGTTTTAAAACACATTTAATGAAAAGAAATACTTATTTATTTACAATTTTCTTCAGTTTAACACTAAGTTTTTGTTTAGTTTCTTGTTCAAAGCAATGTTCAGAAATCCCATGTAACGAGGGTGTACCCATGTCTTATATTCCAGTTTGCGGTTGTAATGATATTACTTATCCTAATTGGGAAAGTGCCGAATGTCATGGCATTACACATTACCGAACAGGAGAATGTGAGAATTGAGTAGGGATTTGCTGAGTTTATCAACAGCATCAAGCCCTTTGATAATAAACAGAAAAAAGTGTCTTAATTCGCCACAACATGGGGGATAACAAATGTTAGTAACCGTATGTAATGCCTTTAGATTCCCTTACTTTTTATTTATCAATGATTATTTAACCCTTTGTTCATATTGATCTCACATTCTCTCGTGATTTCGTTTTTATCATTGCAGTATGAAAATAGCTTTAATTGCACATGATGGTAAGAAGGCAGATATGGTTGACTTTGTTCTCAAAAGATTGCTGTTCTTTTCTAGTTTAAAATTAGAATTAGTCGCTACAGGTACAACTGGCTCCATGTTGAAAAAAGCGGGTGTGAAAACTATAGAAACTGTAAATAGTGGACCACTTGGAGGAGATGCTGAAATTGGAGCGATGGTGTCTCGAGGAGAAATTAATGGAGTGATATTTTTTCGAGATCCTTTAGATAAACATCCACACGATGTAGATATTGCGATGTTAATGAGACTCTGTGATGTTCATAACATACCCCTGGCGACAAATTATAATTCGGCATGCGCAGTAGTGGAATATTTAAATTCTCAGAATAAATGATTGATTTTTTTCCTTCAGAATATCCTTGTCCATCCATTCATAAAGATAATCCTGTAAAACAACATATTTCTTTGCTTGAGAAAAGACAAAAAGAATTACAGCTCCTACTTGATGTAATAGAAGAGCTACAGTATTTTGAAAATAAGTGTGGTTAAGATTTTGACCGTTGTGTCATTCTTGACTCACACCTCAGTCATGGAGTAGGGGCGTTTTGACTTATCTTTAAGATGTAAGTCAACCATTAATACACATTAGATTATGAAATATGTAGTCACATTATGTTTTGTGTCGATCAATATATTCATGTTTGCACAAGTTGAATGTGTTGAAACAGATTTTAATAATGATGGATCGATTGGAAGTTCTGATTTACTTCAGTTTTTATCTTTTTATGGAAGTGAATGGCCGATAGAATGTGATGATCTAGATTTTAATAATGATGGATCGATTGGAAGTTCTGATTTACTTCAGTTTTTATCTTTTTATGGAAATGAATGGCCGATTGTAAATACGAGTATTGGGTGTGGCGATATTTTTTTTCAAGATTATACCTACGCCACTGTAGTTATTGGGGATCAATGTTGGTTTTCAGAAAATTGTAGGTACTTACCAGAAGTTTCACCTAATTCTTCGTCCTCAATTGATATGCCCGTTTATTATGTTTATGGGTACGAAGGTCAGAATGTTGAAGAAGCAAAATCTACCACGAATTATAATTTGTATGGCGTACTTTACAATTGGCTTGCTGTTCAAGATTCTGATGTTTGTCCAAATGGATGGCATGTTTCATCTGATGCGGATTGGAATCTACTGGAAATAACATTAGGTATGGACTTAGAAATTGTTAATTCACAAGGATTTCGAGGGACTGATCAAGGGGAACAGATGAAATCAGAGAGTGGTTGGAGTAATGAGGGGAACGGTACGAACGCTTCAGGTCTTAATATCCTCCCAGGTGGATTGCGATATGCATATAATGGCTTCTATCATGCAGGTGATGATGGTATTTTTTGGACAAATTCCTTGGCCTTATCATCAGAATACTATGCTTGGGCTAGGCGTTTTGTATACAACAATCAAGGGGTTGAAAGAGAAAATCCACTAATAACAAGTGGGTTTTCAGTACGTTGTGTTCAGGATTAGTCACTGAAAGATCTGATGTTCAGGTATCACCCTAGCTATTGATGTGACTCTGATGGTTACAATTGAGATGGCGATGTTTTCTTTTTTCCTGTGCCGATCCTTGTGCTTATATTTTATTTTTCCGTGCCGTGAACACAACATTCTTCTCCCTGTAAAGAACAATGTCTAATGTTATAAATATGTAAAAAGACAATGGCTAATGCAGGAATATATTTTACGTGATGTGTTATTGAGACGAACATTAAACTTTCATTTAATATCGACAAGGTCAACAAAACCCAACAAAACCAGAATAGGTATTTCAGATTTATAGAATTTTGTTTTTTGTTTGTCTGAAAAATTGCAAAGAATGTAACAACTAAGAAGATGTAATCTAATGATCTCCACCATAAAGGTGCTTGGCTACAACAGCTTTGCGAACAAATATGAGCGATAAAAATTAAAGGTGTTATTGCACAATGAACCATACAAGTGATACTTGCTAGTACACCGATTTTATCTGATATGTTTTTTGTTAACTGCATAATGATTTAATTTTACATTAATACTACTGCAACATGGTTGCAATAATATGGTAGATATTTTTCGAATCAAACACATATTTTATGGGAATAATCAGAAAGACTAAACATTTTCAAAAAGTTCTTGATGTATTATTAAAGCAGGAAAATGCTGTCAGCGCGAATTATCTCGTTTCACATTTTAATGATGAAATAAATAAGTCCACTATTTATAGGATACTAAATAAACTGGAGGATGATGGTATCGTTCATTCTTTTGTTGGGGTTAATGGATTAAAGTGGTATGCTAAATGTTTAGAATGTAAAGTCAAAGAGCATCATGATAATCACCCACATTTTCAATGTGAAAAATGTAATGAAGTGCAATGCATTAATAAGACTAAAAACGCTTCTAAATTAATTGGCTCGCAATTTCTCGTTAAAAGTGTTTTATTGACTGGAATATGCAATCGATGCTTCTAGCTATACATTGTTTACTCTTTGAACTGGCCATTTATCCCGGTAGCCTCTTTTCCAATTCTTTGTTTCTAATTCATCATCACTAGACAAGCAGGTGTTAAGTTCCTGTATTATTAGTTGTTCGTCCATATCCTTTCCGATAAAGACAATTTCATTTTTACGATCCCCAAATGTTATATCCCAATCCTTTTCAATTTCATTTTGATTTTCGATAAAAGCCATACTTTGCATTCTATCCTGAAATGTCATACTACTCCACCATACTCCTGCATTTTCTGACCTTAATGATCCCCCAGCTTGACTCCAAAATAATGCTTGATTTGGCCTTGATGCTATCCAAAACAACCCTTTACTTCTAATTACCTTGTGATTGAAATTGTGTTGTAAATATTCCCAAAATCTTTCTGGGTCAAAGGGTTTTTTAGTTCTATAAACAAAAGAACTAATTCCATATTCTTCTGTTTCAGGCGTATGTTGATCTTTATTAAGTTCATCAATCCAAGCAGCATTTTGTTCTGCTTCTTTAAAGTTAAAAAGTTTTGTATTGAGAATTTCTTTTGGTTCTACTTTGCTAAAGCTAGTGGTAATTATTTTTGCTGTTGAGTTGAGTTTGTAGATTATGCCTTTTAGAATTTTTAGTTCGTCTTCATTTACAAGATCTGATTTATTGAGAATAATCACATTAGCAAATTCAATTTGATCAGTTATTAAATCTACTATCGTTCTATAGTCATCTTCTATGTCACTAAGATTACGGTCTCTTAATGTTTCAGGGCTGCCAAAATCATTAAAGAAATTGTATGCATCCACTACTGTTGCCATTGTGTCTATGTAACTGAATCTTGAAAGGTCAATTTCGTTTTCATCATCAACAAATGAAAAAGTTTGTGCTACTGGAACGGGCTCACTTATCCCTGTACTTTCAATAATTAAATAATCAAATCTATTTTCATTTGCGAGCTTTTCAACTTCAATCATTAAATCTTCCCTAAGCGTGCAACAGATACAACCATTGCTCATTTCCACTAATTTTTCTTCAGTCCGTGATAGAGTATTTTGACTATTTACAATATCTGCATCAACATTCACCTCACTCATATCATTTACGATAACTGCAACCTTTAAACCAGATTTGTTGTTTAATAGATGGTTTAAGAGGGTTGTTTTTCCAGATCCTAAGAAACCACTTAATACAGTGACGGGTAGTTTGTTGTTTTGTTCTTTCATATATCAAATTTAATGCAACTTGGTTGCATTAAAGGCGGTCACTTAATACATACTTAGATTATTTTTTTTCTTTAACGAATTCTTCTAAGTACATTCTTATCAGTTCCCTTGTTCTTCGAAATTCAGCCATAATTTCTTCCTCCGTCCCGTTTACTTTTGAAGGATCTGTAAAGTTTACATGATGCCTTAGTGATTGAGATGGAAAAACCGGACAGTTTTCATTGGCTTGGTCACATACTGTAATTATATGTGAGAAATCAAGATCCTTATATTCATCAATATGATTTGATGTTTGTAGGCTAATGTCAATATCAACTTCTGACATTGTTGTAATTGCGCGCTCATTTACACCGTGTGTTTCAATACCTGCACTGAAAACATTTGTTAGCGGCATTAATTTTTTCAGAAATCCTTCAGCAATTTGGCTTCTACATGAATTTCCAGTACATATAATAAGGATGTTTTTGTGTGTCAAATCGTTATTGTATGTCTGTTTCATTTTCTAACTCATCAAGTAAATCTAGAATGATTACGAGTTCTTTTTTCAAATCTTTTTGTCTTTGATTCAGAAGATGGATTTGATCCTTAATGTTAATTTCATTGTTGTAGGTGACTTCTGAAGAAGCGAATTTTGACATTTTAATACTGAGTTTTTGTAAGTATTTATTCATAATTAAAGAGCAATATTAAACACAATTAGTATGAGATGTTATTTCAGTAATATTATCATATTGTAAAATTTGAGATATATTTTAATTAATCAAAAACCGAAGATTTTTCGTCTTTTCATTGTTCTAAAGTATCGCCAAAGGAAATATTTGAATAGTGTGAAAATGCACGCGTTAAAAACAAGCAAAATTGTGTGAGAAGAAGTGTCGGTGAAAACTCCCGATATTTGATATTATAACTAACTTGACGGTTATGAATAAACGATGTTGGGTGTCGCTGATACTTCTTTTTCAAGGCCATATGTTACAGGCTCAAGAATTCCAGAAGGTTAACTTTAAACAAGGGCTCAAGCAATTAATGGACCAACAAGTGGATTCTTTGTCCCTCACATCTTTCGGGGACTTATCGGTTCAACAATTCAATCAAGAAGGGTGGGAACAGTTTAACCTTAGAGAGCAAAAAGATCTTGAAAATGGTCGTGTTTTAATGGAGCGATTTTTACCCATTGTTAAGGAAGATGTGATTGAAATAAGACCCGATCTTATCGTGGTTTTATTACATGAAGCCTCCGGTTCAAAAATTCGTGTCGCAAGTCTCAAAATGGATGGAACACCTATTCAGAGTTTTCTTTTGCACGATAAATACGGTTATCTCTATGAGAAAAACTTTCGATCTTACTCCTACACTGAGCCATATCACTTCAATCAATTGCAAAATGTATTCGAGTTCTTTCAGCTCACCTATGGATACGAGCCCATACCCTATTTAAATAACCCAACGCAAGATCCCATATACCATCAGTCTTTTCATCAATTATCGGTGAATGATCAAGGGTACTTTGAGCTCGTCTATTCTTCAGATGATTTTCAAGAGACCGGGGACATCATCTTTAGAAGAGAAAAACAAATTCACGCTATTCATGAAGTTGAATTCCATGAACTAAGCATATTTACTGTCAGTGATGAAAACAGACCAGAGAATGCTTTGTGGAGTGAAAAGCACATCACCTATGGCGATATGGATTCACACGATAGTATTTTCATACACCTCAACTACGGTGCGAAATGGGATCGTCAGTTTTTTTTTCTTCAACCAAGAGAAAACCATCAAATCATCAAGGTATCACAGCGACATGAAAATGTGATGATGTTCCCCGGCGACGGTACTCACTGTGAATTACAAAACTGGAAGCGATATAGATCTTCATGGAAAGATCTACATAGCGAAGCGCATTTCTTTATGACTCAAGCCTATGATGCAGAAGAACGTCAACGATTTCCTGACTACTTGCCTGAGGAGCTTCTAGCAGCCTTCAGATTGACTTGTGGCAGTGAAGAAATTGCTGAAGAATATCGCAATATCATTAGCTTGCCTCATCCGGACCATGGCCGCGTAGCTCCAACCCGAATCATTATTAGAGTTGAATTTTCTGGACCCCTCGGAACGGGCATGAAATATCTCATATTTAACCTTGCAAACAGCTGCTGATCTTGGTAGTGAAAATGTGGCATCATACTTGCTTATAGAATAGTCATGCAGTATTGAAAGGATTTTAGAATACTTTTGACTTCGACCATGAATAAGATCACGCCCCAAATCACTTTTCCGCCAGAGGATGACGACTTCTTTTCTGACCTCCAACAAGAGGTGCGTGACTACTTCAAGGCACTTGGTCAAACGCACCATGGCAACGTAAACATGTTCATGAAGATGGCGCTGCTTTTTGTGGTATACTTCAGTGTATATGGCACCGCCCTGTTCTCCCAAAACCCAATCGTTATTTACTTTTGTTTTGCGTTCCTCGGATTTTGGAGTGTTTTTTTAGGGTTGAATGTCGGACATGACGCAGTTCACTACGCACTGTTTAAGAATCGAAGACTTAACCACTGGTTTATGCATGTCTTCGACACACTGGGACTGAGTTCTTACAACTGGAAAAAAAGACACGTGGGAGGTCACCACATCTTTCCTAACATCATCCACTTCGATCCTGACATCCAGCAGACTAAAGTGGTGAAGATTTTCCCCCAAGATGTACATCGACCGATGTACAAGTACCAATGGCTCTATATGCCTTTTATCTATGCTGTTTTCACATTACGTTGGGTGTTCTACCGCGATTTTAAGGATGTGCTGTCGGTGCGCATCGGCGGTGTTGACAATCGTCCCTATCCCAGATTTGAAGTCTTGAAATTGATCTTGTTCAAATTGGCGTACGTATTCCTTATGTTGGTCCTCCCTTGGCTGGTCACTGGTTTGTCGTTTACAGTCATTGCACTGGGTTTTTTGCTTTTGCAATTTTGCGCGAGTCTTACCATGACTGTCGTGCTACTCAGTGCCCACATAGACGAGAACTCCCATTTCCCAGAACCAGATGAAAATGGATTGATGCCTCACTCGTGGTCTAAACATCACATGCTGACCACCAGCGACTATGCGACAGAGAGCTTCTGGGTCACTCATTTGTTTGGTGGCATCAATCATCACGTCATCCACCACTTATTTCAGCACGTTTGCCACATTCACTATCCTGCGTTGACTCGCATTCTGAAGCGTGTAGCAGCCAAACACAACGTGCCTTACCGTAGTTCCAAGTACTTCTTTACCGCCATGCGATCGCACTTCAAATTACTTTACCTAAACGGAAAAAAGAGTTCATTAAACGGATGAAGAACATGAAGCATATTTTGGTGACAGGCGCCACAGGATTTTTAGGCTCGTGGACCGTCGAAAGGTTGTCTGTTATGCCAGGACTGTCTGTGCGGGCAACAGGACGTAAGCTTAAGACAAACAACCAAGTTAACTCTGACAACGTTCACTACATGCTTGGGGATTTGAACGACTCTGATTTCGTCTCTAAATTGGTTGACGGAGTAGACTGCATTGTGCATGCTGCGGCATTGAGCTCTCCATGGGGCAGCAAAGACGACTTCTGGAAATCGAATGTAAACCCCACCAAGCTTCTTCTCGAAGCGGCTTCTCGGCAGGACATCAAGCGGTTTATATTTATCAGTACACCAAGCATGTACTTCGAGATGAAGTCACTTTTCGGACTTAAAGAATCGAATTCCTTGCCACGACCCATAAATCAGTACGCCGCATCCAAGCGCGAAGCTGAGCGGCTGATCAGAGCGGCGACCGTTCCTTACGTAATCCTTCGTCCACGGGCGCTCATTGGACGTGGTGATACGGTTATTTTGCCCCGTATTCTGCGCGCCCATAAAGAAGCACGCCTGCGACAAATGGGCAATGGCAAAAACAAAGTCGATGTGACGCCTGTTGTAAATGTGGTCGACGCCATCGTTCTTGGAATGGAAGCCCAAGGCAAAGCTTTGAATGAGGTCTACAACATCTCCAACGGTGAACCTGTCGCCCTTTGGCCCATGATCCATGGGCTTTTGGCAAAACTATCCTTGCCCCCGTTGACCAAATCCATCCCGCTTCCACTCATTCTGACAGTGGCGAGGCTGATGGAGTGGCATGCCCGGTGGTTCAACGGAAACCAAGAGCCGACACTTACCGTATACGGTGTGGGCACATTGGCCATGGATTTCAGTATGGACATTTCGAAAGCCCAAAACCTGCTCGGCTATACCCCCCGACAATCCGTGGAAGAGGCGTTAGACGACTTCATCGAGTGGCACCTTCAAACTTCACCATGAGCAACGTTACTATTCGAATCCGAAGCTCCGGGCATTGTTTTGCCTCTGGACACCACGTCATACAAGGCGCGGCGCGAACGCCTGTGCGATTTGAGGCAATTTGGGCAGAGCTGATTCACCCAGAACACGGCACCATTCTGTTTGACTCTGGGTACACTTCGCGCTTCTTAGACGCCACAAAACGCTTTCCCAAGCGCATATACGCACTGTTAACGAAAGTCTCCATTCTCCCTGAAGAGGAAGCGTACCGCCAAGTCGACCCAAGTATGGTCACACACTTTATTTGCTCGCATATTCACGCAGATCATGTGGGTGGGCTACGTGATTTTCCAGACGCCACTTGCTGGGCCTCAGAGGAATGTCTCCAACAGGTCGATGAGCTCCCCGATTGGCGCAGCTGGACCAGAGGGGTGCTCAAAGAACTCTTCACCGACGGATGGCGCCAATCATGCAAGACATTTGAATCGCGCCCTACTGTCGACCACCCCGAATTGGGCAAGGGTCGTGACTTGCTTGGGGATGGGAGTATTGTGCTGATTCCT
>Ga0315315_10005192_pt1 | contig 12012 bp, 11 predicted proteins | sample M140m3416metaG_FD_203699 | JGI IMG/M metagenome (GOLD analysis project Ga0315315, IMG submission 203699) | Ammonia-oxidizing marine archaeal communities from Monterey Bay, California, United States - M1 40m 3416 | ecosystem: Environmental > Aquatic > Marine > Intertidal zone | place: USA...
AATAAAATCTTAACAGCAATTGGTAAAAAAATATTTTCAAAAAATTCTAGAGAACAAATAATTGATTTGATGAGACCTAATAGAGATAGGCCAGAAATAACAATTGAAGATAGAGAATTCTTAAAAAAAATTTACATTGAGGATGTAAAAAAAACAGAAAAATTGTTAAATCAAAATCTTAATTGGTTCAATTAAGTTTAGAGAATAATCCTGGCTTTTCAGTAATTCTATGAAAATAATAAGGAATTCCACCCCATTTTTCTTTATATCGAAGTATTCCTTGTTCTTTCTCAGATATGGGATTAGGATTGAAGCCAGCTAAATCATAAAATTTCTGACCGTGTTCAATTCCCCATTCAATAATTTTCCATTTTATTAGATCCTGTGAATAATAATGATTTAATTTATCTATTTTAGATCTAGCAACTCCAGCTTCCAAAATATGACCATTAACATATGAAAATAATAGACCTCCAATAACGTGTTCATCTTTTCTTGCTAAAAATCCAGAATACCCCATAGGTTTGTAAGTTTTCCATCTACGAAGTAAATTTTCAAATTGACTTTTGTCATTCATGTCATTATTTTTCATTTCATTAATTAAATTTGAATATTCAAGTAAAGATTTTTCATTGATTTCCTCAACAATAACACCACGTTTAATTGAACGTTCAATATTCTTTCTTCCACTGTGTTTAGATATATTTTGATAAACAATTTCTTTAGATTGAGACAAATCAATTAACAAGGTTCCCCATGATAAAATTTCATAATTAGAGGATAATGATTGAGGATCTCCAGGAAATAAAATATTAGTCCAACCACTAATGGCACATTTTTCTGATATTAAAAATTGCTTAAATGCATGAAAAATTTCTTTAGATCTTTCTTTTTTAAATATTACAGGACCATAGACCCAAGAATAGAGTTTTTTTCTGGACGTTGGAATTTTATTAAATAATTTATCTTTTCGATTTTTATCGGTAAAACGTTCAGACACTTTAATTATATTTTGTGCAACTATTGTATAATTTTCATCTCGAAATATTAAATAAATAATTTTATGTTTTGCAGATTCAAAAATTCCACGTTCTTTTGTTTGAAAAATTGTTCCTAATCCAGATTCAAGTAATCTAGCATTCCAATTTTGATCAGGCTCAAAATTTGATTCAACTGTAATCATATTTTTCATAATTTAATACACAATATAACAGGTGATTCTCAGAAATTAAATTAATTTGTAGACAGAAATTCTTTTCAATAAATTTAAGTTTGTAAAATAAGTAATATGATTAATAAATTTCACAGACTTAATACGTTTCAATTAATAGGCCTTGGCATAATAATCAAATGAGAATCTAATGTCTAGTATACGCGTCACATATTCAGGACTAATTGCTTTTGCAATAAGTATAGTTAGTGTATTAACAGGATTAATTTTTACAATTATTGTAACAAGACAATTAACTCAAGAAGAATTTGGTACTTGGGGCATTATTGGAGCTATGACAGGATATATGTTAATTTTTGAGCCAATTATCAATCATTGGGCAACTAGAGAAATTGCACGAGGTAAAGAAAGTGGAAAAACTGCAGTATTATCAACAGGATTATTTTCAACAGTTGCAATTTTTGGATATATAATTATGATCACATTATTTGAAAAACAAATAGAAGTTGATTTAGATTTATTATTTGTAGGAGTCATTTTAATTCCTCTTGCATATTTTAGAGCATCACTACAATCAATTTCAATGGGATATAAGCCAGAGATTAGATCATATGGAATTTTAGCTTTTGAAATTGTAAAAATACCTGTAGGACTATTATTAATTTATTTTTTAGAATGGGGACTTGTTGGAGCTATTTTTACTACTTCTTTTGCAACGTTGTCCACAATTATCATATTAACAATTTTTGTAAAAGAAAAATTAAAGGAAAATTTTAATGTAAAATTTTTGAAAAGTTGGTTGAAAAGATTCTGGATTCCAACATATCCAAAAATTTCCAATAAAATAATGAATTTGGATGTAGTAGCATTCACCTTAATTGGAGGTTCTATTGCAGATTTAGCATATTGGACTGCTGCAAATGCAATCTCAAAAGTTGTTGCACATGCAGATCAAATTAGCGGCCCCATTTATGGAAAGTTATTGGGTGGAGGAAAAATTGAGTTGTTACAAGACAATATTATCAGAACATTATATTTTTCATTTCCATTAGTTTGCATGTCAATAGTTTTTGCAAGGCCAGGATTATTCATTCTAAACCCATTATATGAAATTGCTTCATCTATTGTCATAGTATTGTCAATTACAGTATTTTTTCAAACATTAAATGGACTTTTTGAATCCGCACTTGAAGGAACAGAAAAAGTGGATATTAATGAAAAAGCTACAGTAAAAGAATATCTAAAAAGTCGACTTTTTTATTTACCTACAATTAGATTAATTCAACGTAGTGCATATTTAGGAATGGTAGTATTAGTTCTAATTTTATTTGCTTTTGATGTAGAAAATAAAATAGAATTAATTTTTTATTGGGCAATTGTTTCATTGGTATCTAGGATTCCACTAACAGTGTATCTCTATACTCTAACCCATAAACATCTAAAAACAAAAATTAATCTAGTACCGATCATGAAATATATTTTATCTTCAATTGTTACATTTGGATTAACATATTTAATTATGGAAGAATTCTTAGTTTACAAAATTAGTATTTTTGAATTTTTACCACAATTTATAATTTATTTTGCCATAGCAATTGGAGGTTATCTAGGATTAACATACTTGATTGATAGTCGAACTAGAAAACTTTTCAAAGCAGTTATTAAAGAAATTATTAGAAAATAAAATTATTTGTCTTTATTCTCAATTAATAATAAGATATTTCTCGGATGAGAATTATTATCAATCATTTTTAGTAGATCATTAATTTTATAATTTTTAATATCTCTTTTTGTTCCTACTAATGGAGTATCAAGATATCCAATCATGAATGTAGAAAATTCATATCCTTCATTTTTTAAAAATTGAAGAACTTTTCGAGTATTATCAGGTCCAAGATGTCCTGGATGCAATTCCATTTGGATCATAGGTTTGTATTTTCTTATTGTTTCAATTGCGCCTTCAAAAAGTCTTAATTCACTTCCTTCAATATCCATACGTAAAAGATCTAATCTAGGAAGTTGCTTTTCAGATAGAAATGTATCTAATTTTTTAACAGGAATTTTAACAAATTTTTTATCTCCAGATTCCACTTCACCTTCATTTGCAACACGACACATATTCGAAATATCACGAATCACAAATGTAATGTCTTCATCAGTATTTCCGCATGCTAAATTATGGACTTCATAATTATTTTGTCCTTGTAATTTGAGATTTTTTTCAAGATATTTTACATTAACAGGAGATGGTTCTATGGCAATAACTTTTCCAGTTTTTCCAACTAATTTACTTTCAAGAGTTGCATAATATCCAATATTTCCACCACAATCTAAACAAATCATACCTTCTTTGATTTTGTCTTTAATTATTTCAGTAGTAACTGGTTCATGAATGCCAAATCTAGTTAATTCTAAAGATATTCCAACATCATTTGGAATTAAATGAAGTTGACAACCATTTTTGCCATCAACAATACGTTCCATTCCAAGATCAATTCCTTTCTGTTTGTGTTGACCATAATACCAAGAGTAAAAAAATTTAATTGCTTTTACAAGTCCATATTTTTTTGTTAATTTCCAATAACCAAATATTGCCCCACGCATAAGAGTATTAAAATTTTAAACCATATAATCGATTCTAGTAAAAATGTCTACAAAATAATTTAATTTTTAATTAATTGATTTTGTTGCTTCCACATAAAACCAAACACTATACTTGTCATTTCCCTCATCCTTTTTTAGTAATTTTTTCATAATACTTTGGTCATCCATTGTTTTTCCCATAATTTTTGGAAAGATATTTGCAAAATTGAGTTTTCGGTTTGTTTTACTCAATTTTTTAAAAGTATTATAAAAATAAATTTTATAATTTAAAAAAATATGATTTAAAGCGTATTTTAACTCATAATATGACATTTTATTTCCTTGAAAATATGCATTATTAGGAGTTGTAATGTAAAGCAAACCACTATTTTTTAAGACATTATTAAGATTTGATAGAACATTATTTACCATAGGAAATATTTTTACCGAATTTGCAATTTTAACATTATTCATTTTTATATCTTGAGATTTAGCTACTTCTAAAATATTAGCACATATTACAGAATCAAATGTTCCTTCAACAAAAGGTAAATTACTCATAGATGCACAAATAGTTTCAATATTACGATCAACTTTATTTTTGCAAGTTAATAGATCAGAAAATGATAGGTCTATATTTATTCGAAAATTATTTGAATTTAATTCCGAAGAAATTATTCCTATTCCTCCGCCAACGTCAAGAATAGTTTGATGATGAATTCTTTTTACTTTAGAAACAAGATAAAATCTAACATCAAAATCATCACCCCACCATCGTACAGCATCAATTTTTTTAATTTTTTGTTTTATCCGTTTGAATTCTGATTCTGTCATTATCTAATTATAAAAAAATTCTTTGTATATAAGATACATTATTTAAAAAAATAAAAAATATGTAGACAGATTATTTTATTATAAAATAATTAAAGAAAAATTATGAGAAAAAAAATAGTAGTATTTCCAAATGATGCATTATTAGACTATTACAATAAAGGGGAAATAAAAGAAAGATATTTCAATCCAGAAAACTGGTTTGAAGAAATTCACATAATTTCATTATTTGACAAAGAAATTGAGGCAGAGAAAGTTCAAAAATTAGCTGGTAATGCAAAATTAATCATACATAATTTTGGAAAAGTGAATTTAACAAATTACAAGTCATTTGAAGGAAAAATTATGACAAAGATTAGTGAAATTAATCCAGTCATAATTAGATCATTCAATCCCAGAATTCAAGGATGGTTAGCAACAAAAATTGGAAATAAACTTAATGTTCCAGTAATTATTTCATTACACACTAATTATTTACAACAAACAAATTTAGAAAAAAAACAGGGTAATTATTTTAAATTTTTAAAATTAAAATATTTGGCAAAGAAATTAGAAAAATTTTCATTAAAGAATTCAGATTCTGTTATTTGTGTCTACGAATTTATTGTTCCATATGCAAAACAAATGAATGCACGAAATATAGAAGTAATTTATAACAAAATTGATTTAGAAAAATTTTCAACTAATATAACGAAAAAATTTATATCTAAAAAACCAGTAATTATTTCAGTTGGAAGGTTAATTGAACAGAAAAATAGAATTCCACTAATAAAATCAATAAAAGAACTGGATGTTGAATTATTAATAATTGGGGATGGACCTGAATTAGAAAATATTAACAATACAATTAAACACAATAATCTAAAATCAAAAGTGAAAATTATAAAAAAAATTCCCAATGAAGAATTAGCTCAATATTACAGATCTGCAGATATTTTTGCATTACCATTAGAGAATTTAGATGGAATTCCCATACCATTTTTAGAATCTATGGCATGTGGTCTTCCAGTTGTTACAACAAAACATTCAGATTCATTTTCAGAAATTACTGATGAAGCAATTGTGTTTGTAGAAAATGATCCACAAGAATTTTCTAAGACTTTTAAAAAAATTATTTCAGACTCGGAATATAAAGAGAAATTGATCTCAAAATCACTTAAAATTACAAAATTGATTGGAGGTGATTCGATGGAAAGGAAAGAATTAGAACTCTATCAAAAATATATAAAATAAGATTAAAAAAGATATTCTACAGATTCCTCAAATGAAAGGGAATCATAATTTTCTTTAAAATACATTGATTGTAATGCAAAAAGAGTTCCCCAGGAATTTACATTATATCGTAATTTCCATTTTAAAAATGACTTGTAAAATTCTTCATAAAAACCACCCAATATTTTTTGAGAACCATTAACAACATGGAGTTTTTTCATAAAAATAAATAATTTTTCAATATCATTATAAAAAATTTCATTCCCTGTAGCTTTATCGCATAATACCATTAATCTAATCAATTGTGCAACTTGATAAGATGTTTTTGAGGAAGGATTAGAAGAATTAAACCATAAATGCATACTTCCATCATTTTCAATTTTTGAAGAGCACCATTTTAAAGCATCCTCACAAATTTTCAAATAATTTTTTTCTTTTGTAATATGATATCCAAAAATAAGTCCCTCTAATGCATAACATAAGGAGTGAATATGAATAACCGAATCATTTTCATGTAAAGAAATGCTTCCATCATTTTTTTGAAATAAAGAATATTGATCAAGAATTATTTTTCCCAATGTTAAATCGTCTTCATTTTTTGTTAATTGATACATTTTGAAGTATGGCATTGATGTCTTTAAATGAAGGCATCCATATTGTTTGTACCAATATTTCTTTTCTTCAAAAAATTTATCAGATTCAAGATCTTTGACTGATTGAATTTTTCCATCATTTTGTATTGCCTCATCAGTGATCCAAGACAATAGTGTTTGAGCAAAATCCAGATATTTATTTTCTTTAGTTAATTTGTAACAATCTAAAATTCCATTACTGCAAATTCCAATATCAAATGAGTAAACAAATTTTTTTTGATTATTGTTATCATAAATTCCTTGAATGATTCCACCATATTTTTTATATATTGACATTAACCAATTTGCAGAATTTTTTGATAGTTCAACATATTTTGTATTATTTTCAATGTTATTCAGAAAATTTAGCGCACTAAGAAAATAACCTGTAATTTCAGGATAAAGAAAACCATAATTTTGTTGCTTTTCATCATAATAGGAATGAACACCTCCTAAATTTTCATTTTCATAATTTGAAACTACTAAACCTGATGATAAAATCCATTTTTTAGTTATATCAAAATTAATCAATTCATCATAAAGTTTTTCTTATCCAATAAAAGGATAAACTTGTGCGTATTCTATACATGGTTTTTCATTTTCCTCCAATTAGTGGCGGGGGAGTTATTGTAGTTTCAAAAATAGCCAATGCATTAGCAGAGTTAGGACATGAAATAACCATAATTACACCAGACGTAGAATGGAATGGAGAGAAATATAATCCAAAATTACATCATAATATTGAAGTTATTAGAACAGAAACTCCGTCAAGAAATAATATTAAAATTGCAGCTAGACGGTGTTACAAAAATCTAAGAGATAAAGGAATTGAATTAGGGGGGAGAAAATCATATGATTTTGTTTTTTCAATATTTCATCCATTTCATTTTGCACCAAAAGCTGCCGTATCTTGTGCAAAAAAATTAAAAATTCCGTCAATTATTAAAATTGATGATGCAATATATGCAAAATCAACAGGTTTAAAATCAATTCAGCGAAAAATTGAAAAAAGATATAATTCAAAAACGCTTCAAAATTCATCTAAAGTTTTAGTAATGAATGAAAATACAAAAGAACTTGTTAGAAAATACTATAACATTAACAAAGAGAAAATATCCATTGTTCCAAACGGTGTTGGGTTGAAACAATTTGAATCAAAACTAAAACGTAAAAAACAAATAATTTTTTCAGGGGTAATGTATGAACACAGAGGATTAGATATTCTAATGAAAGCAGCACCCATTATAATTAAAAAATATGCAGATGTTCAAATTGTACTGGTAGGAAATGGACCAGAATTAGAAAATATCAAAAAAATAGTAAAAGATACAAACATAGAATCAAACATTATATTTTTGGGATGGGTAGAGCATGAAAAAATTCCTAAAATTCTAAAAGAAAGCATTATTGGTATTGGTCCACTACGTAGTTCAGATGTAACAAAAAATGCCTTACCAATTAAAATTTTAGAATATATGGCTGCATCGTTACCAATTATAGCAAAAAATGAAACAATTCCTTCAGATATTTTAATTGACGGTAAAAATGGTTTTTTTATCAACGATTCAACAGATTTGGCAGAAAAAATCATCAAATTATTAGAAAATGAAGAGATATTAGAAAAATTTGGTAAAAATTCTAGAAAAATTGTGGAAAAATTTGATTGGGAAAATATAGCTAAAATGATAATTAATAATTATTCAAAATTAACACTTTTGAAGAATAAATGATGTATCATTCATTGTTTTATTTGCATAATCATATGCTAAACGTTTAACAATATTTTGTAATGTTTTTGGAAATGTATAAAAATGAAATGCACCTAGCTTTCCACGTAAAGCCATCATTTCATGGGGACTGAATTTTGTAACAGTAAAATTTTGTTTTTCAAAAATGGATTTCCAATTTTCAAAAGTATTTGTAAAAACATCAACTTTAGTTCTTCCTTCTTCACCTATATTTGGAGTAAGAAACCATGCTTTACCTGAACTCTTTAAAGTTCGAAATAACTCTTTTGAGAAAAATTCAATATCATGAATGTGTTCTACAGAATAAAAACTCCCAATAAAATCAAAAGTGTTGTTTTCAAATGGAAAAGGATCAGAATTTAAATTGACTTTTAAAATTTTATTTTTGATGGATTCGTTAGAATTAGAGATGGCAAAGTCAGAACCATCAATCCCATAAGCATCAATATTCACATCAATCATGGATTTTACAAATTCTCCAGATGCACATCCTATATCTAAAGCAGTTTTAGGATTAAATTTTTCTAGAACAAATTGGGCTCTACGATTCCACATTTCAGGTCTGGTTCTATGTGAAAAATATTTTTTGCCATAAAGACGTTGTAAATCATCATCATCATACATTTTCTATACACATCAATATTTTATTTAATCATAAAAATTTTGGCAGTTAAAATCTATTATAAATTTCTCTAAGTATTTTTTCAGATGCTTTTCCATCTCCATAAGGGGATTTTTTATGAGGAATTTTTGAATCATAGCCATTTTTTAGAACTAATTTTAGTTTTTTTGAACTAGTACCTATTAATTCTGAAAAACCATGTTCAATAGCTTCTGGCCTATCAGTGGTTTTTCTAATAACAAAAGTTTTTTTTCTAATTTGAGATGCAGTAGCTTCTTCTTGTATACCACCTGAATCAGTTAAAATAAATGATGATTTTTTCATTAACTCTAACATTTCAAAATAGCCTACTGAATCTAAGATTTTGATATTTTCAGATTTTACTAATTTTTTCATTAAATCAAATTTTTTTAGTTGTTTTGACGTTCTTGGATGAATTGGGAAAATGATTTTTTCATTTGATTGAGTGATTGTGTTAATTAATGAAGAAAGAGTTTTTTTCTCATCAACATTTTCTGCTCTATGCAATGTTAATAAAATAAAATCAGTTTCATTAATCTGAAGCGTAGATTTTTTAGACGAAATTTTTGAATATTTGGAAATTGAATCCATAATTGTGTTACCAGTAACAAAAATTTTCCCGTGAACTTTTTCTGAAAGCAGATTTTTTTTTGAATGAATTGTAGGTGCAAAAAGTAATTCTGATAAATGATCTGTTGTAATCCTATTATGTTCTTCAGGCATTCGCCAATCATTACTTCTTAATCCAGATTCAACATGACAAATTGGTATTCCAGATTTTAATGAACATACAGTTGATGCAAGTACTGTATTTGTATCACCTTGAACTATAGTTGTATCAGGTTTAATTTCTTGTAAAATTTTTGAAAGTTTTGAAATTATTTCTCCCATTTGTAAGCTTGGTGTTAATGATGAAAGATTCATTGAATAATCAGGTTTCTTCAATCCTAATTTTTCAATAAATTGTAAACCCATTTGATAATCAAAATGTTGTCCAGTAAAAATTACTGAACGATTTTTTTTAGGGATTTTATCAATCAATGGAGATAATTTAATAATTTCAGGTCTTGTTCCCATTACTATAGCAATTTTCATGAATATTAACCACTCATAATTTGGACTTATTATTGATTTTTGTAGACGAAATTTCTCAAATACAAATAAGAACTATGAAATGTGATGAATATTTGGAAAGTTAGAGAATAATGAAAATCTTATTTATTTCACCTAAATTTGAAGGAGGAATTGGCGGTCATGCAGCAAGAGTTGCTCAAAAACTTAATGAAAATGGATTTGAAATTAAATTAATGAAAATTACTCCCATTCCTATTAATAAAATCAGAAATCCAAGTTTTGCAATTTTTAGTACCATCAAATCAATAATTAGTAACGAATCATTTGATGTTGTACATGCATTCAACATCCCATCAGCTTTTGCTATGAAATATTCAAATGCAAAGAAGAAAGTATTATCAGTGCATGGAATGTATTCTGAGCAGGTTAATGCATTACATTCAGACACTACAGCAAACATGGCGCAAATTACTGAATCAAGAGTACTGAAATGGGCAGATAAATTAACAACAGACTCAATGAGGGTTAAAAAACAATATAAAGAAAAACTTGGAATTGATTTTGATTTTATTTATGCACCATTAGATATTGAAAAATTCAAGGATTTACCAACTGTAACAAAAAAAGAAAAACAAATTGTATATGTTGGAAGAGATAGTTATGAAAAAGGAATTGACTTACTCAAAGAAATAGAAAAAGGAATTGATGCAAATTTTGTTTATTGTACAGATTTATCATGGAAAGAGGCAATGACCAAATTAAAAGAATCAAATATCTTAGTAATTCCTTCAAGGATGGAAAGTATTCCTCAAGTAATTAAAGAAGCATTTTATTTAAAAATTCCAATCATTGCAACTAATGTTGGAGGAATTCCAGAACTTATCACTCATGAAGAAACAGGTATTCTAATACCTCCAAATGATACAAAAAAATTAAAAGAATCAATAATGAATTTGTTAGAAAATAATGAATTGTCAGAAAAAATTTCAAATAATGGATATGATTTTGTGATTAACAATCTTACTTGGGAAGTATTACTGCCTAAATATGTAAAATTTTATAGAGATTTAATGAATTCTTGAATTCTAAAATAATGTAGATAATCCTTCTTCTAAATTTGTCATAGAAGTCCAATTTAATGATTTTTTTGTAAAACTAATATCAGCTTGACTAATTTTTACATCTCCTTCTGGAAGTGTGTCAAAAATAGGATTTAGATCCTTGTTTGAAATTTTGATCATTAAATGTGCAAGATCCTTAATCGAAATACCAATTCCTGTACCTATATTAAAAAATCCATTTTTTAATGAGCTATTCATTGCAATAAGATTAGCTCTTGCAACATCTTTAACAAAAATGAAATCCCGAATTTGTGATCCATCACCAAAAATTACTGGTGATTTATCAGAGGAAATATTTTCCAAAAATTTAGTAATTACTCCAGCATAATCTAATGTCTGTCCTAGACCATACACATTGAAATAACGTAATCCTATTATTTCTGAACCAGATTTAACAAAATTTTCTGATAGAGATTCATCTTCAAGTTTTGTTTTTCCATATGGATTAATTGGTTTTCTATCAAAATTTTCATTTATGGGAATTGTAGTAATATTCCCATATACACTTGAGCTGCTAGCAAATACAACCTTAATTGAAAATTCCTTAGCAATTTTAAAAATATTTTCAGTTCCAATCACATTTACATTATGATATTCATTTTGTTTTTGGTATGATTCAACAACAGAAGTAAGAGCAGCTTGATGAAATATACCATCAGAGTTTTTTATACAGTTTCTTAATTTTTCATATTCAAGAATATCCAATTTTAAAAGATTGATTTTGTCTAAAAAACCATCTAAATTAGACAATCTGCCACGATACATATTATCAATTACAGTTACATCATGTCCTTCTGAAAGAAGATGTTTGACAAGATGACTTCCAATGAAACCTGCACCGCCAGTAACAACATACTTCATTAAGATTGATGATTATCATGTATGTTTAAGCCTTAAGAATGACAAATACTACAAATTAATAAATTGAAATACAGGCAATAAATCAAAAATAAGTGATATAAAATGAATTATGAAGAAATTTTAACTGAAATCAGAG
>Ga0315315_10005193_pt1 | contig 12012 bp, 5 predicted proteins | sample M140m3416metaG_FD_203699 | JGI IMG/M metagenome (GOLD analysis project Ga0315315, IMG submission 203699) | Ammonia-oxidizing marine archaeal communities from Monterey Bay, California, United States - M1 40m 3416 | ecosystem: Environmental > Aquatic > Marine > Intertidal zone | place: USA...
TGACTCGTCTGCATAATTAGCGACTTCACAGTCCGACAGCGAAACAACTCCGCTATCCGTGCCTGAATTTTCCGCATCGGAAAAGAGTCCGGGAACGTGGTACGCCGACTTCCAATCCATGGAAGATTCCTCCCGGACACGATCGTCGCGTATGATCGCGGACGTTTCGGCCAGTTCGACGACGGCGGCAAACGGCATCGGCCCCAGCGTGATGCCGGCCGACATCTCGACATACCATTGGTTCGACGAAGTACACATCCAGACCCGCAACTGAAAAAAACGCGGAAATCAAACAACAAGAATTCGACGGCGAGAGCGTTAGCCGGAAAGTCAGTCTCTACGTACGCTCGCACTTTCATTGTACACAGTTGGTACGGTTTTACTCGCGACATCTCATCACTCGGCGAACTCGTCTGAGGTTATATTCTGGCCATTCTTCGAAGAGCTTTCACGATGTCGCACTGCTCAAAACTTGCAGGATCCGGCGTGCTGCTCCTGCTCCTTTCGGGATGTGACAGTCAGCCTGAAACATTCCTTGTCCACGGCATCGTTGTTTACCCGGATGGCAAGCCTTTAACCGAAGGAACTATTGAATTCGAAACTCTCGATCAAAAGAGACCAATCACGGCGTCAGGAGAGATCAACGACGACGGAACGTTTCAGCTCGGTACTTATGAAGCTAAAGACGGCGCCATCGCTGGCAAGCATCGCGCTGCGGTAATTGCCAATTACGAAATTGGCACGGGCATCGAAAGACCTGGTTTAATACCACCGCCAGCCCTCGATCCAAAATTCAGCGACTTCAAAACGTCGCCTCTGGCATTCGAAGTCAAGCCATCGCCAAATAATATTCTGGTCGAAGTCGACTACGCCCCTCCTCCGCTGAAAGAAGGAGAGGTGGACGAAACCATGCTCGAAGAATACGGGACCGAGTAAGTACGACACGTGAAACCGCTAGTATTCTGAAACAATTTCGTCGTCGTTCCGAACAGTCAGCCGCCCGAGAATGTCCGTGGCAATCAAAACGTTAACTCCCCGCACGCTGCCGTCGGCGAGCAGGAAGTTACACATCTGATGATGGGTGCTACCAAAGTTGTTCCTGTACGCTTCCAGCGGCGACTTTGCAATCGGGTAACCAGGTCCGCCACAGCGGGAGAAATTACCGGGATGATCGCCGTTGTAGATCGCGCCATCTTCCGGTGCAATTCCACTGTTGCGCGAACGGAAGTGCTTCTCGCCAATGACAAAAGTGTGTGTCAGCCCGTCAGTCAAATCCCGAAACGCAGTACGACTACGCCATGTTGTAAGGACTGCTCCTGGAGGTGCATAACTCCCCGTTGGTGTGGGAGGCTCCGTTGTCGCGTCGCCTATAATCATGGCGCCCCTTGAACTAATCCAGTTCCACCCTCGACCGTACCCGGCAACACAGGCGTAATCGGCAACAATTCCTGGTACATGCCCACTCGTTTCAAACGGCGATAAGATGTCGTCGTTTCGCGTGCTGGGATTCCGCGGTCCGGCGCGGCTTGGACAGAAGTAAACGGAAACCCGAGTCAGTCTGGCTTCGTCACTCTGGTAGTAATATTTAAGTGTTGAATCCCACGTTGCAAACAGATTGAAGTTTTCCAGATGCGGAAGAAGCAGGAATGCCCACGTGGTGTAATGGTCGTAGTTTCGAGACGGAGGCAATGCACTGTGCTGGTCGTGGAAATTGTGAATCGCCACACCCATCTGCTTCAGGTTATTTTTGCACTGTGTGTTACGAGCAGATTCGCGAGCTTGCTGCACGGCTGGCAACAAAAGAGCAACCAGGATGCCGATGATCGCGACAACAACCAGGAGCTCGATCAGAGTGAAGGCGCAACGTTGACGTCTGCGATCGACCGTTCCGGGGCTTCTGGCACGCTCCATATTTTGCCCTTCCTGGTTGAATATTCGAGAGATGGTCGTACACCCTCTGTAAAACAGCACCGAACTGCAGACATTCTGTTCACATCAAGCACCTGCTTTCAACCCGTTTGAGCCTGGAACATCACTCTCGTAACGTTCACACAAAATCTGGCCGCCGTTTTCCACGCAGGCCATTTTCCACGTAGATCGACGAACTATGAACTCGCAAGCTCAATCTGTGGGCAGCGTCACACGCCATACGGAGAAGTCCTGATGAAAGATCGCATTCGCCTGATGGGTCTGTTCGCCGTCGCAGCTACCCTGCTCAGCACGACAACTGCCTCGCGGCACGCCGTCGCTGCGAATTCAAACACCGCTACCACCGACAAACCCAACTTTATCGTCATCTATTGCGACAACCTCGGGTACGGCGACATCGAACCTTTCGGATCGACGCTGCATCGCACGCCAGGTCTCAACCGGATGGCGAAGGAAGGGCGTATGTTCACACACTTCTGCGTGACTGCGGGAGTCTGCACGCCATCCCGCGCCAGCATCATGACTGGCTGCTACCCGCAACGAGTCGGCATGCATCTTAACCCTCGCGACGGCTGGGTGCTGCGTCCCGTTTCGCAGTACGGACTGCATCCGGACGAAGTGACCGTCGCCGAAGTCTTAAAAGCACAAGGATACGCAACCGCGATTGTTGGAAAATGGCATCTGGGTGATCAGCCGGAGTTCCTGCCAACGCAACAAGGCTTCGACTGGTTCTTCGGAGTTCCCTACTCAGACGACATGACCCAACGTGTCTGGGACAAAGACGGCTCGCAGTGGCCGCCGCTGCCGCTTATGGAAAACGAAACGGTCATCGAAGCTCCGTGTGACCGGGATGGCCTGACCAAACGCTACACCGAAAGAGCAATGGAGTGGATCGCCGAGCACAAAGATGAGCCATTCTTCCTGTACTTCCCACAGGCCATGCCCGGCAGCACCAAGACACCGTTTTCAAGTAAGCAATTCAAAGGCAAAAGTAAGAACGGCCCCTGGGGAGACTCGATCGAAGAACTCGACTGGTCGATGGGCGTGATGCTGGACCAGCTCAAAGAACTGGGTATCGCAGAAAACACGCTTGTCATCTGGACGTCGGACAACGGAGCACCGATCAATCGCGACCTCTCTGATCTCAGCCGAGGCTCCAATCGTCCGCTCCACGGTCGAGGTTACACAACCAGCGAAGGCGCTTTCCGGGTTCCCACCATTGTCTGGCAGCCTGGCAAAGTTCCTGCCGGCACAACATGCGACGCGTTGGCATCAACAATGGATCTTCTGCCAACGTTCGCCAGGCTTGCAGGAGGCAACGCTCCGGCAGATCGCAAAATCGACGGGCACGACATAACTCCGTTGCTGTACCAAGAAACGGGCGCCAAGACCCCGCACGGCGCTTACTACTACTATCACCAGGATCAATTACAGGCAGTCAGATCGGGTCCGTGGAAGATGTTTCTGCCCATCGAAGTTGCTGCCGGGCATCCACATTTCCGAAAAGGCAAGCCATCGGAAACGCTGCTGTTCAACGTCGTCGACGACATCTCGTGCGAGCAGAACGTTGCAGACGCTCATCCACAAGTGATTGCTCAACTGACTCAAATTGCAAACCTGGCCCGCAAGGACCTCGGCGACAAAGGACAAGCGGGCACCGGACAACGGAAGCCCGGAAAGATCGACGGCAAGCCTCAGCAGCAGGTTCTGCAGAAGAACGCTCTGGAAGTCATAGAAGGTGTCCGGGGAGGCCGACACTGGGTCGAAGAGAAAACCGCCCCCCCTAAATCGCCAGCTGATTCGCTCGCCGCTCTTCAGATTGAGCCAGGCTTCGAAATCCAGTTGGTGGCATCCGAACCGCTCGTCAAAGACCCGGTAGCCATCGCCTTCGACCAGCGCGGCCGCATGTTTGTCGTCGAGTACGGCGACTATCCCATCGGCCCGGAAGACGGCGGCGATCCTTTATCCAGAGTCGTCTACCTGGAAGACACGAACGGCGATGGCCAGGTCAACAAGCGACACGTCTTCGCTGACAAGCTGACGTTCGCACACAGTCTGATGCCATTTCGCGAAGGGCTGATTGTCGGAGCGCAGACACAGATCATTTTCCTGAAAGACACCGACGGCGACAACGTAGCAGATGTCAGAAAAGTTCTGTTTGATGGCTTTACACCAGCTCATCCGCAAATGCAGATCGGTAATCCGCGTTGGGGAATGGACAACTGGATTTACCTCAACTACGGACCGGGAAAAATTACGTCGCCCAATTCCAAAAGCGAACCAGTCACGATGCCACGGAAAGATCTCCGCTTCAATCCACTGACGCTGGAGTTTGAAGCCGACAGCGGCATGGGCCAGTTCGGAAACACGGTCGACCGCTGGGGAAACCGGTTCTACTGCACAAACCGAAATCCAATCATGACGACACTGTTGCCACCGGCGATCCTCAAGCGAAACCCGTACGTGATCACAGCAGCCGCTCATTACGACGTCGGAAAATCCGGTGGCGACACCCGCGTTTACCCACTTGTCAAAATGAAAAGTAACTACCTATCGCACGCCGGCACACACACCTCGGCCTGCGGAGTCACTGCTTATACCGGTGACCTGCTCCGCGGCACGTTTCAGGACAGCGTCCTCGTCTGTGAACCAATCGGCCATCTGGTCACTCGCTCAATCGTCAGACCCGATGGCTTGCGGCTCACCGCTGAGCGAGCCCGACCGCTGGCTGACTTCATCGCCTCAACAGACACATGGTTCCGTCCGGCAAGCCTCGCGAACGGCCCTGACGGAGCACTCTACCTCGCCGACATGTACCGACTGTGGGTCGAGCATCCCAAATTTCTTCCACCAGAAATCGCCGCAAAACTCGACTGGCGAGCGGGTGAAGACCGAGGCCGCATCTACAGGATCATTCCGAGCGGCGCGAGGCCCGAACCGTTCACCCCACCGAAATCTCTCAACGATATGACAAAGTTGCTGGAGTCGCCTAATGGGTGGAAACAGTACCTTGGTCAGCGATTGCTCGTTGAGCAATTCGATAGTTTCACCAACAATTCCGACAGTCAGAAAGTTACGTCTGGACTCCAAAGAATCCTCCGGGAACATCCCAATGCCACAGCCCGCCTGCACGCTCTCTGGACTCTGAACACTCTCGGTGCGTCGTCGCCCACTGCCGTCGCACATGCGATGAAAGATGTTGACGCGCATGTTCGCCACGATGCAGTCAAGCTTTCCATTCGCTGGATCAACAACGATGAAGCGATCTTCAACAGGCTGGCCGAACTTGCCAAAGATCCGGATGCCAGTGTCCGATTTCAGGTCGCCATCGCGCTGGGCCAAAGTAAACGCCCCGAAGCATCCAAACTGCTGACCTACCTGGCGATGACTGACGGCGAAGATTCGTGGTTCGTCAGTGGTCTACTGACATCAACCAGCGAACACTCGGGAGCAATCGTGAACGCCCTCATCACGAACAAAGACTTTGTCGCTGCCGGAAGTGCGGCACGTGCTCAGCTAGTAAAACGACTGGCGACCGTCGTAGGCGTTCGAGGCGACGTCACCGAACTGTCGCAACTTCTCACCTCACTGGCAGGCGGTACGACAGCCATTTCCGAATCGTCAAACACATGGTGGCAGGCGGCGGCGATCAGCGGTCTCGGTCAGGGACTGCCTCGCTACCGAGGCGACCTTAAACGGTTGAGTCTACCGTTATTACTGAACAATCCTCCAGAAAGTTTGAAGAATGCGGCAGCGGGAATGCGAGAACTGCTCGCTCAGAGTCAAAAGGCCGCTGTGGACCGAAAACAGCCTGCCGCTGGCCGAGCAGCCGCAGTTGAGCTGCTCGCCTACCGCCCGTTTGCCGAAGCTGCGCCAGCTTTTGAAGAATTACTCGAAAGTGACCAGCCAGTCGAAGTACAGACTGCCTGCCTCAGCGCTCTGTCTGCCAACGGCTCAGAATCCGCCGCGAGAATAGTCCTCGACCTCTGGCAGGAATTGGGGCCGGCAGTACGAGCGCCAGCCTTGACGCTACTACTTCGCCGCACGACATCGACAAAGCTCGCACTTGACGCCATGACCGCAGGAACAATGAGGCCTGCCGCGCTCAGTATCGACCAACGTGTCCGGCTGCTGAAGCATTCAGATGCAAAACTTCGTGAGCAGGCAAAGAAGCTGTTCGGCGGCGCCGTCTCATCCAACCGGCAGGCTGTCGCGAAAAAGTACCAACCAGCTTTGTCACATGAAGCATCGCCCGCAGCCGGCGCGAAGGTCTTTGAGAAAACATGTTCGAAGTGTCACCGTATCAACGGCAAAGGGCATCAGGTCGGACCAGACCTGAGCGATGTCCGAAACAGATCGAAACTCGCACTGCTATACGACATTCTCGATCCGAACTCAAAAGTTGAGCCGCGTTTCACTGCCTACACAGTGGCAACCGTGGACGGAAAAGTCTTCAACGGGCTGATCGTGTCAGAAACCGACGAAGCCGTTGTCCTGCGAATGGCTGAAGGCAAAGAGCAAACCATCGGCCGCGGCGAGATCGACGTTATCCGCGCCAGCAATGTTTCTCTAATGCCTGAAGGCGTTGAGAAAGACGTCACACTGCAGAACATGGCCGACCTGCTGGAGTTTCTTAAAGGTGACCAAACAATAAAACGTCAGGCAACTACAGCCAGATAAAGGTTCACGCAACGGCGCTAAGACCCAAAGAATAATGGGGGCGTTGCATCTTCATTCTTTAACGCCTTCGCGTGCGAAGTTTTCGCAGAAACCCCGACAAGGCGACCTTGATAGCTGGCGAGTCGCTGCATAGCTATTCTTACCCATCATCATTTGCCACGCTGACGTTGGGCGTCGCTAACTCAATCAATTATCAAACCACGAGACAACACCGTGAAACCAATTTGTCAGCTTCAGCCATCCTTCAAGTTTTCCCATCACGTTTTTTTCGCGGCAGTTCTTGTTGTGGGACTCTGCTCGACAGCCCGGGCATTCCGCGATCCAATTCGCCTGACTCATGGGCCGATGCTGGGGAATCCGACGGCTCATTCTGTCGTTGTCTGGGGACGGACGTCTGACCCGGGAAAATTCGAAGTTCACTACGGAACGAAGCGAAACAAGCTCACCCTGGTCAGTAAGCCCGGCACGACAGAACTCGGGCATGACAACACCGGCACCGTTAAACTGGCAAAGCTGAATTCGGACACTCGATATCACTACCAGATTTGGGTCAACGAACGACCACACGGTTTGCCTGGCACTTTTCAAACACTGCCCAGTGCCGATGACACCAAAAACGAAGAATACAATCCAAAAGGGCTGTTCAACTTCAAGTTTCAGATCGGTTCGTGCGCGAATCAAAATCCGCTGCACGGCATGGGACATCGATCGCCGACCTACGAAAACTTAAACCGTGACTGGGTCGACAAAGTTCACTTTCACATCATGAACGGCGACTGGCTCTACGAGGAACTACGAACCTATCAGCCAGAAGCGTGGCGACTGGTGCAAGGAGCAGAAGATTATCCGCTGTCTGTAAAAGTCATGCCGACAGTCGTTGGCGTCTGGGAAAATTACAAACTCTACCTCAGCCGAAGTGTCGAACTATCGAAATGGCATCGCAACGTGCCAAGCTATTTCACATTCGACGATCATGAACTCGTCAACGACATCTGGGGATCCGCCGAAGCCGGCAAGCGTCATCGCCGAACAGTCTTCCGCGACATCGGCACCCATGCATGGTACGACTACCTCGGCTGGGCGAACCCGATGGAGCACAACCAGGACATTCATTACGGCAAAGCCAGCATGCAGGCTGGCAGCGATCTGCTCGTCGATTCGAATGTCGACTTCACCAGACTTCCATTGAAAGAAATGCTGAACCTGCACGTTCACTGGGGCACGGCCGAGGCTGGCGTTAACGACCTCAAATACGACAACGACGATGGCAATAAGAATTCGTACGTTTACGACATTCTGGAAGTCGTCGATGCCCACACCCTGCGTCTGCACATGCCCGCCAAGGTCGACGACATGGACCTCAGCTACTCGATCGGCCGCCGAAGCTACGGAAGTTTCAAAGTTTCCAACTGCGAATTCTTCCTGCTGGACACTCGCGGCGATCGGGACATGCACGACATTACTCAGCGAGACAAGCCGGGTATCTCAATGATTGGCAAGCCACAACGCGAATGGTTGCTTCGATCGATGAAACGCAGCGACGCTGACTTCTTCTTCGTCGTCTCGACCGTTCCTTTCATGATTCCTCACTCAGGCGCTGGTGGCTTCGAAGCTGCCGGTAACAAAGAAGAAGCCTGGACGGGCTTCTTCGATGAACGTGAATTGCTTATCAACGAGTGGGACAAACTTGGCAAGAAAGTCTTCGTCATGACCGGAGACCTGCACAACAGCTTCGCAATCAATGTCACGAAAAACGTGTGGGAGTTCTGTTGCGGACCGCACAACAGCGTGAACCACGTTCCGAAAAACGACGAAAGCGACCGCCCAGCTACGGGCAAATTCAAATTCGGCCCGCGCGAATGCGACATCCGCTGGAGTAGCTACATCCTTCCAGACATCCCACGCCTGGACCGATTGTACCCTCACTATTGCGTCGTACAGATAAACAATGTCTTCAATCAGCCGAAAAAGCTGGGCGGAAAACGATGGGTCGCTTATCCACACCCGCAGGCCATTTTTCAATACTTCGACGGGAAGACCGGAGAACTAGCCTACGCCGAGGCGATTTCGCTCGACCGAAAATAACACAAACCCCTTGATTCCCAGGCAGCTCGTTTCCAAAGAATGCCACCAGCTCTGCCTGTGCATTGGTTAGAGTCTGTCAAACAAATGTCGTGTGAAGCTGAGAAGCACGGGAAATTACAGCCATCTAATTCAGTTCATTGTCGGTCGCTTAGTCGACATCTGCCGGTAATTCAGTACTGGCAAATCCATTGGTACATTTTCCCACAGATATGAGACCGTGTTTATCGACTGCTGAAACCCAAGTGGTGGGACTCAGGTAGAATGGTTTGGTCACAGTTGTGAGTCTTCGACACATCGACGCTCTGCGCTTTCAGGCTTATGGGATAACCAAATGACTCGACACTTCTCGGCTGCATCGTTGCTCTGCGGTTTGCTGGTCACCGCAGTCGCTCACTCAAATGCGAACGCCCAGGCTGACCTGAACACCGACGAAAGATCGGCTTTCGAGCTGCTGCCAGCATCCTGCCTGGCCGTAGCTCAGATGCCGCACCCGGATCAGCTGCTGACGACGCTGACCGAACACAACGTCTGGAAGAAAGTTCAGCAGCAACCACAGTACAACGAAGCAATTTCGAACCCGGGTTACATGATGTTCCTTGGAATTCGTACGCACATTGAAACACAGATCGGCATGAAGTGGCGTGAGGCCTACGACACATTACTCGGTGGCGGCATTACGATTGCTTTTGATCCGGAAACGGAAGGCGTCGTCGCTCTCGTTCGATCAGCCGATGCCGACAAGCTCCAAAGTACAGCCAACACGCTGATCGAACTCGGTCGAGCGGATGCTCGCTCAAAGGGGAACGAACCGTTGCCCGAAGACGAGTATCGCGAAGTCACGGTTTATGGAAAGAACGACGCCCGTTTCGCAATCGTTGGGCCATGGATCGTCATGTCCAACAAAGATGAACTGGGAAAGAAAGTTCTCGATACACTGCTCGATGGTGCTCGAGCATCGATTCAGGACAGTGACAATTTCGCCGCCGCACGCAAGTCGATCAGCGGCGAGCCAACAGTCTGGAGCTGGGTCGACCTTGGAACGATTCGCGACGCTGGACTCGCCAAAGGTCTTGAACCAAATCGGACCGAAAATCCAATTGCAGAACTCCTGTTCGGCGGAGTTCTGACCAACCTTCGCCAGACTCCGTACGTGACAGCATCGTTATATGTCACCGGCAAATCGACTCGACTGGAGCTTTCCGCACCTCACGACAACCAATGGGTTGAAGAGTTCCGTGAATACTGGTTTGGCCCGGATGGAAACGGCACTGCCGATCCTCCACTCGACACCGAATCGACAATTCTTTCAATCAGTACGTATCGAAAAGTTTCCGAAATGTGGCTGCGGGCGGGAGATCTGTTCGATGAGCGAATGAATGACGAACTCGCCAAGGCCGATGCCAACCTGACAACATTCTTTGCCGGCAAAGACTTTGGTGAAGACGTCCTTGGCTCGTTCGGCCCGGCAATGCAGATTCTCGTCAACCGTCAGGATTTCAATGATGTCATGCCAAAACCCGCTCTCAAGTTGCCGAGTTTCGCCCTGGCAGGTCATCTTGAAAACGCAGAAGAAACCCAGACAGAGCTACGTCGGACATTTCAGAGCATGGTCGGATTTCTAAACATTATCGGAGCCATGCAGGGGAACCCCCAACTCGACCAGGATATCGATATCTACCGCGACAACAAAATCTACACTGCTTCATTCGTCCCCGAGCCCGATGAGAAAGAATCAGAGCGAGCAAGAATCCAGTTTAACTTCTCGCCATCGCTGGCGTTCGCTCAAGACTGGTTCTTCATCGCCAGTACAAAGCAAATGGCCAAGGACCTTGTCGACGCCACACAGAATGCGCAGACGACTCGCGGCGCAGCGTCTAATACGGCAATCCGGCTTAATGCAAACACGCTGAGTGAAGCTCTCGACGATAACCGTGATCAGCTTGTCGCTCAGAACATGATCAAGAAAGGTCAGACTCGCGAAGAGTCTCAACATGAAATCGGTTTGCTTCTGGAAGCGCTGACCCTCTTTAAAGGAATGTCGTTCGACATGAAAACAACCGGCGGCGAACTGAAACTTGAACTGTCCATTCAAACGAAGAATTAGAGTGCGACATGCCAGAAGACATCGGAGCCATTGATCCCAACTGGGCCTGGTCGACCTTCAAACCCTCGACCGAACAGCCTTGGAATCGACGTCTGGCAGCACATTTGTGTCGCCGCGCCGGTTTCGGAGCGACATCCAGAGAACTCAACGATCTTGTCAAACAATCTCCGGCCGAAATCGCCCATGCATTCGTCGAGAATGCAAAACAGGCTTCGCAGCGTGATCCGGAGACGGACTCTCTGGCCACAGCAATGCTCGCCACAGGCAACTCGCAAAATCTCGCGGCCTGGTGGTTGCATCGAATGCTTAACTCGCCGTGGTCCGGCGGCGAAGCGGCTTCAACAAGTCCGCTACTCGAGAAACTGACACTCTTCTGGCACGGACATTTCGCCACCGGAGCTGAAAAAGTCGATGATGCGGAGATGATGTTCACCCAGAATCAACTGCTTCGCCACCACGCTCTCGGTAACTTCGGCGCAATGACCCAGGAAATCTCGCGCGACCCCGCGATGTTGATTTACCTCGACTCAACGACCAACCGCAAAGCTCATCCCAACGAGAATTACGCTCGCGAAGTCATGGAGCTGTTCTGTCTGGGCGAGGGAAACTACACCGAAGGGGATATTCAGGAGCTGGCACGCTGCTTTTCAGGTTGGGAAGTCCGCCGCAAGAAATTCCGTTTCAACAAGTATCAGCACGACACAGGTGTCAAAACCATCCTCGGCAAATCCGGTAAGTTCGGCGGCGAAGAGGGCGTCAACGTCGTACTGAATCAGAAAGCGCTGCCGCGTTTCATCGCCCGGAAGTTGATTCGCTTTTTTGTTTTTGACGAACCGGCCGCCCCAGAGCAACTGGTCGAACCGCTTGCCAGGCTACTGCGTCAGTCAGAGCTTCGGATCGGACCGGTCGTCGAACGGATTCTTGCCAGTAACCTGTTTTACTCTCAATCCACCGTCGGAAGGAAAGTGCGCTCACCGGTCGAACTGGGCATCGGATTGCTGCGTTGCCTGCACGGTTCGACGAATCTCGAACTCGTTGCACGCGGTCTTGAGGAGATCGGTCAGGCCGTTTTCTATCCGCCTAACGTAAAGGGATGGGATGGTGGTCGAACCTGGATAAACACGTCGACTCTGTTGGGGCGATCGAATCTGATTGGTCAGCTCCTCAGACACGAGACAACTCGATTTGCCGGAAATAACCTTGAAATGCTGGCG